>OLQK01000766.1_pt1 | contig 28556 bp, 38 predicted proteins | sample 1672501 | NCBI WGS metagenome assembly OLQK01 (sample SAMEA3136693, study PRJEB25190) | human gut metagenome | biome: human gut; feature: human-associated habitat; material: faeces | place: Austria | collected 2013
CAGGATCCGGTGTCCAAATGGACAAAAACAGTTTATCACCCTCTTATTGTAGAGGGAATATGGAGAAATGTCAATGGAAGACCAGAAGGAGAAAAAGCTGATGTGGATTATAAGGTTTTCAGATAATTCTCTCAGAAGTCACTATGGGACAAGAAGTGAAGCAGAAGCAATAGCTAAAGAACTGTGTGTTCTGAGGGGCGGAGGTTACATAATTGCATAAAAAATGACCCATGTATTACGAGTACATGGGTCAATGACTATCCGCCACCTGGATAAAACGTCTATAAATACTATACCATCCAGGCGGCAGAAAGTCAAGAAAACAGGGGCAAAAATCCCCTGTTTCGAACTTGATAAAGATATTAAAGTTAGGAGCTTAATGGAATGGGAACCAAGCGTAAAACCTGGTATCTGCGTAAGAAGGATATCCTATATGTAGAAGAAAACCATGACGGAAGGTACGGAGCTCCAGGAGAGAAACGAAAGCCGAAGCGGAAACCTACCCCGGAGGATATCCAGAGGGTAAATGCCTGGAAGAAGGAAAAGGGTGCAAGGCTTCTTCTGGTGGAGTACTTCTCCCCTGGCGATATCTGGGCTACATACACATACCGGCCCGAGATCAGACCGCCTGACATGGCAACAGCAATGAAACAGTTTCGTCAGGCAATGGACAAGCTGAAGAGAATATACAAGAAAAGAGGACGGATGCTCTACTGGATCCGGAACATTGAAAGAGGAACCAAAGGTGCCTGGCACATTCACTTTGTAATAAACGATATCGGAGATACTGCCAGCCTCATAGAAAGAGTCTGGCAATATGGCGGCGTATTTGTGACACAGATCCGCAAGAGCATGTGCCCGGAAGAAGATTTTAAAAGACTGGCAGCCTATCTTACAAAAGATGAAAATACCAGGGAAGAGAAAAAAGATGGTACTCCGGCAAAGCCCAGACTCCGGGAAGCAAATTACAGCCATTCCCGGAACATGCCTCTTCCGGAACCGAAACCAGAGAAGCTGAAACGATGGCAAAAGGACCTGAAACCAAAGAAGGGTTATTACATAGCAGAATCATTTGAAGGAATCAATCCGGTAACCGGTTACAAATACCGCCGTTACACCATGATCCGGCTGAACAGGAGGATTTAAAGACATGGGAGTACAGACAGACATTTATCTATATGAGTCCTCCAGGGCACCAAAGCCAAAAGAGGCAAAGTATTACTACAAAGTAACCTGCAAAGGGCAGTACCGCTGGGGAGTGGGAAGACTTCCGGAAGGCGAGACGAAACACCAGCTGGTGATGCGGACTGCGATCGCAGCATTTCAGCGCCTGGTACGTCCGGAAATCGTGACCGTACATACAGACTGCGGGTATCTGGCCACTTACCATAAATACGCCAGCCAGTGGAAACAGAACGGCTGGAAGAAAGCAAAAGGAGAACCAGTAAGGAATGCACAGCTCTGGGAACAGCTCCTGAAGCTGGAAGCAATGCATACGGTGAGGTACCAGTACCACAGGGTAATGCCAAATGAAGAGGAAGTATAGGGAGGAAGAATATGTTTGATAAGTTTGGAGAAATGGACAGCTGCAAGGAGATCAACGAGCTTGCAGAGAACCTGTTTAACGAAGGGGACACAGAGAGCATAAGGACTATGGCAGAAGAAAACGGGATCCCGGAAGACTACGTGGAACTGTATCTGAACGGGGACATTCCTTATCTGTGTGATGCCCAGACTGCTGCTATGGGAAAACTGGATATAGAGAGCAAAAAGCTGAAAATGAAAGGCCTTATGCTGGACTGGGTGGAGTACATCCGCGGAACATGCATGGAGGATGATCTGATCGCCCATCAGGTGAGAAAGAAAGGGAAATCATTAAAGGGCTGTATGGCTGCGCTTCTCACCTATTCATTCCAGAACCGGATCAGTGTAGACAAGGAGATTGTAAAAGCTGCAAAAATATCCGCAAACAGAGTTGATTTTGGTGTCCCAGGTATGGGGGAAGCCAAGAAACTGATCCGGGAGTATTATCTGGGGGGTGCCAGAAGTTGAAGAGAACAGCATTGCTTTTGAACATCCCCCAGCAGGAAGCTCCGGAAGAAATAAGCGGGCATGTAACTGCGGTAAGCCAGGTTGCAGAATACGACGGGAAGCAGTATCTGAATATCGATCTTTTCTATATGGGTGAGCTGAAGGCAAGGTACTTTGCCGACAGGTTTACATATGCCTGCTACGTGAACGGTTCATGGAAAACATGCAAAATGGATAATATAGCAAGGATCTGCATGGGAAAAACTCCGGTGAAAGGCGGTGAATGCTATTACCAGGCAACTGACTGGAACTGGAACACGAGGGAAGACGAACAGACAGCAAGAAATTATCTGGGAAAAGGGCTTGATTATTATGAGACCTGCATTAATCAGGAAAGATATATGAATGCCTCGCAGAAAAAAAGAAACCGGGTTGAAGAGATGATGAGCAAGGTACCGGTCCTGCCGGAAAATCTGGAAAAATGGCTGAGAACAACTATATTTCCACAGGAATATCTGTTTATGAAGCGGAAAAAGAGCCGGACGGATTATTCCTGTACGGTCTGCGGTCATAAGGGCTGGACAAAAACAGGCTGGAAGCACAATGAGAAAACGACATGCCCGAAATGCGGGCAGCCTGTTACAGCCTGCCTGAACAGGGAGAAGATACAGAAAAAAGAGCCGGTAGTTGTCCTTCAGATAATGGATGAAATGGAATGGGTGGAACGGCAGCTTCGGACACGGTGCACCTGGACACCGGGGAAGAAACAGATTGAGATCATGGAAGAGATAAGGGTGATCATCCCAAGAGCCAGGAACTGGGGGAAGGTATGGTATGGGACTGGATATGAACAGGACGAATTTGAACAGGACTTCTGGGACCATAACCAGATAAACAAACGGTTTTACAAATCTTATCTGTATCCGGAAAACCTAAAGGAAGTATTGGCGTATGGGGATTCCTTGCAGAATAGCGGGCTGGACATCCTTGCAGAAATCCCAAGAAAAATCAACGTAAATACCTTCATTGTCACATTCAAAGAACGAAAATGGCTGGAATACTGGATCAAAGCAGGGCTTATACAGTTAGCTGAAGATGTGGTGGACCTGTATGGAATGTGGGGCAACCCGGGATGCATCCGGACAGACTGTAAAAAACTGACGGAAAATCTCAGGCTGGACGGAAACCGGCTTCACAGGCTGAAGGAAATCAATGGAGGGCTGGATGCTTTAGAGTGGCTGCAGTATGAAGAGAAAAGGGAAAAATCAGGGAAAAAGATAAAGATATCGAAGGAAAGCCTGGAATTCCTTTCCCAAAAAAGAGTTGATACGGAAGGATGCCGGAAGATACTGAATGAGCTGGGAAGCGTAAACCGTATGGTTAACTACATGAAAAAACAGAAGACAGATCCTAACAATCTGGCAGAGATATGGGATGACTACCTGAGAATGGCACAAAATGAAGGGATGGATGTAACAGATGATATTGTCAGACTGCCAAAAGACCTTAAAGCCAGACATGATGAACTGGTAGAGCGGATCAACGCCAGAAGGGATGCGGAAAGGGTGAAAAAAGAAGCAAAAGAATATAAAAGACTTGATAAAAAAATTGTGAAGCATCTGCCAGAAGCAAAAAGGTATTTCTGGGAAAACAAGGATTATATGATCATTCCGGCGGGAGAATGCGAAGAACTGATGAATGAAGGCAGGATACTCCACCACTGTGTAGGGGCTTCCACACAGTATATGGAAAAGATGGCAGCAGGCGAAAGCTGGATCCTGTTCCTGCGAAAAAAGAAGGAACTGGAAAAACCATATTACACAATAGAAATAAGCATGGAAGATGACAGGATCTTACAGTGGTATTCCGAGTATGACCGTAAACCGGATGAAAAGAAAATAAAAAAATTACTGGATACATTCAGGAAGAGCATCAGGAAGAAACCTGAGAGAATCCAGATCGCAGTATAAGGAGGACGTTATGGAGTATGTGCAGTTAACCCTGGATGATTATATCCAGTGTAAAACAGAGATCAAAGAGAATTTAACCGGAATTGTAAAAAGTTTTGTAAAGATCGGCTGGCAGCTTACCCGGATCAATGCTTCCAGGGCCTATACACTGGACGGATACAGTTCCATCACCGAATTTGCCAAGGCAGAATATGACATGAACCCGGACGGCGTAAGCCGGTTCATGAATGTATATGAGCGTTATTCTCTTCCGGGAGACACTCCGGAACTTCAGGAGCAGTACAAAGATTTTAAATTCGCCCAGCTTTCCGAAATGCTTCAGCTCACAGAAGAAGACCAGCAGCTGATCACCCCGGACACCAAGAGGGCAGACATCCGGGAATTAAAGAAGTTCAACAAGGAAAACGAACACAACCCCGAACAGTTATTGAACTGGAAAAATGGGGAAGACAACAAGATCTATAAAACTGTCTTTGAATTTTTTAGAGCATCCAGGGAAACGCTGAATGATCTGTTCGGATCCGATGCCTATAGAGCCGGAGATATGGGACAGATGGTGGATATCGTGAACCCTTCCGGCAGCAGGAGCTACCGTAAAGAAACCGTATTTCTGATGATGTACGGTCTGGACAAGGGGATCATGGTAAAACAGATCCCTCAGGGCACAGAAAATATGCCGTGGAGTGAGTTCTTCAACATTGTGCAGGATCTGTTTGGAGAAAAGGCAGCCGGCAGCAGGACCTGGGAAGCCTATTTTGAGCCGGAAAGTCAAAAAATGACACAGCTAGAAAAAGAAGCATCAGCTTTAGAAGATACTATTGCAACCTCCGAAATTGCGCCGGCGCAAAAGACAGATGAAAAAGAAGAAAAAAGTCAAGAAACAGCATCTGTTTCAGAGGAAATCCAGCCAGAACCGGTGAAAACTGGTGGAAAGAATGTGGAAAAGCCGGAAGAAATGGAAGAACCTATGGAAAAACCACAGGAAGAGAAAAAAGAAGAGCTGCCAGAAGAACAGATCCCGGGGCAGGACAGCATTCTGAACCATGAGGAGTATATGCCGAAGCCGGTTCATTCGGAAGAGACCGAAGAACAGTCAGTGGCAGAGAGGGAGAATTCAGCCCCGGAAGAGAATGAAGCAGAGCAGCCGGCAGCAGTCCGGGAAAAGATTTCAGAAGAACATGAACAGGCAGAAAGCTCAGAAAATGCTGAAAAGGAATACCATACAGGTGAGAACCAGGAGCCTTCGGAAAGCAAGCCGGAAGAATCCAGGGAGCCGCAACCTTCAGAGGAAAGCACACCGAGCGCGGGAATTGCGCCGGCGCAACCCCATGAGGTAGTGGACAAGCCGATCAGCAGAAAAGAATATCTGGATTCCCTTACCGAATACGGAGCTGCGGATCATATTGCAAAAGCTTTTGAGAGCTTTGGGAATGTTACCTTCAGCCAGCTCAAAAGCGCTGGTTTCTGGGAAAGATGGCTGAATATGAAAGTAGACCATCTTGGCAGGAACTGGGTGGATTAACAAGGGTGCAATCTAAATCCTATATATCACAATTTACATCCCTGCTCCGTCCTGTAAGGAGCAGGGGAAAGGAGCCGTATGAACGATAAGATCGTAGAAGACATCGAACAGATAGACATGAGTGAGATGGAACTTCCCTCATTTGCTATATATAAAAATCCAACAGACTACCCCGGGAAGAGCGTAGCCAGGTTATTCGAAGGAGACAAGCCAACAAATGTTGTGCTTATAAAAAAGAATGTAAGGGAGCTTCATTCCATTTTTAGAGACCGGACCAGGCTGACTTTCTTTCCGCCATTGCCGGGTGATTCCGGGAATCTGGTGGGCGTATGGATGTAGGACTGAAATTCCCGAAAGGGAAAACAAAGAAAAAAAGAATCTCCCATCCGGCAAGCATCCTTGGAAGCCGGAAAGGAAGATGTTACCTGTGCGGACGGTACACACAGACCGAAGAGCATCATATTTTTGGCGGACCTAACCGAACATTATCTGAACAATATGGATTAAAAGTAGACCTGTGCCTGGAATGCCACCAGTTCGGAGCACATGCGGTACATAAAGACCAGGCGGTAATGGATGAGCTTCACCGACAGGGGCAGGAAGCCTTTGAGAGCCAGATTGGCAGCAGGGAACAGTTCCGGAAGATATTCGGGAGAAACTGGCTATGACATTATATGAGATTACTGAAAACATAACAGAAGAGTCGGAAGAGGCTGTAACCATAAAGGAAGCATCCAAAAGGCTGAACCGGACAGTCGGGAGCCTGTACGGTGCCGCAGCCGAGGGAAGACTGATAAACGGCAGATACTATCTAAGAGCCGCAGACCGGACACTCAGCAGAAACAAAGACCGGAACCTGCTCCTGGAATACGATCTGGTCCGGCAGAAGCTGCTGAAGAAGGGCAGAGGATAATCAAAATGAATGCCTAATAACGAAGAGGTGAAAGAGTATGACCAGAGCAGAAAGAAGGCGCCAGGCAAAGATGCAGGAAAAATGTCAGGTTCAATTGAATCTTAATCTTACAGTGGCACAGGTAGCAGGGATGACCGGGCAGCAGGCTTCTATATTGCAAACATACCTGAAAAGGATGGAACAGCAGACAACAGAAGCTGCAACAGACGCTGTGATCAGAGAAGCCCAGGAGAAACTGGAGCGGGCAGAGGACTATATTACCATAACAAATATAATCATTTCCCTGTATGCGATTAAGTTTTCATGGGGATTTACAAAAGCAAACAAAAAATTCCTAAAGAACTGGAAAGCAGCAATGGATTATGTAGACCGGATTGGAGTTGCAAAAGCTTACGAGCTTGCACATAAGGAGATGGACATTGATGTAGAGTTTGAGGACCTGGCAAATTATAACATTTATGAAGAAATGGGATTTAACAGGGAATGAGTAAGATCGGAAACAAAGAATACATAGATTGCCCGGAGTGTCCAAGATGTAGACCACAGCCAGGATTAAGAAATGGTGTAAAAGGGGGGATTTGCCATGGAAGCGGCAATCTTGTTTATCTAGAATCTTGGAGAGAAAAAAGAAATTGTGGAACTGGATGGATCAACCACACGGTATCGAGTTGTGGCTTATATGAAAAGAATGATCCAGAAGCTCTTAAAAGATGTATAAGAGGGTGGTGAAATAAATGATAGATGTAATCGTTGCAATGGGTGTTGGCGTGCTGATCGGAGCCTTCGGTGTGATTGCCTGGCTCCTGCATGATTAAAAACAGAGGTGTAAAATGAATAAAGAAAAATACAAGGATCCAACAGCTGAATATGCGATAGCTGAAGCTGAGAAATGGGAGCGGCAGCAGAAGCAGCTGGAAGAGAAACATGGAATCAAAAGAGGGGATATTATTCAGATCATACAAACCAGTTATGCTTCTGGTGACGGGAAGATCATCACCAAAAAGGTGAAAGCCAGAGTAAAAGCATTATATCCCCATGTAGTGCAATTACAATTACCAAACGGCATAACCAGATCACCTACATACTGGGAACTGGAACGACTGAAAGCAGGAGGTGGTACCGATGGACAAGGACATTCTGGAACAATACCTGGAGATAAAAGGGGAAATCCGTGACTTGAAAGAACGGATAGACCGGGACCAGCGCAGGCTGGAAAGAATCAAAGCAGAAGGTGTTGTATCAGACACCGTCAGAGGCACAAGAAAAGATGGAACCATAGGGCCAATCAAGATAACCGGTTATCCCCTTCCGGAAGCAGACCAGGTGAAGAACATGATAAAAAAGAGGGTGTTAAAGCTACATATCCTGGAAGATGAGCTACAGGAGGCCGTAAATGCAGTGGATGATTTTATCGAAAAAATTCCAAAGAGTGATCTGAGAATGATGTTTCGCTTTTACTATCTGGATGATATGACCTGGGCAGCAGTCGCCATTAATATGAATTACCGTTTTCCGAAGCGGCGGATTAAATATACAGAAGATAATTGCCGAATCCGCCATGACAGATATTTGAAAGATAATTTAGGAAAATTATAAAATGTTCGGTCATGTTCGCTTTTTCCATGGTAGTATATAAACTGGGTTTGGTGAAAAGATTTCATAATAGCTCCTTATTAAATGATTGACAAGTGCCGCAACGCTGTCTGTGTACTTCGAGGGTAGGAAAACAGAAAAATGTTGCAGACGTAAATAAAAATGTGGTTCAGAGAAAAGAACACAGAAACCTCCAAGTGATTGATACAGCGGCACGTATGGATCACAAATTCGGAACACCTCCCCGATCGGGAGGGAGCATGAGCCGTTAAGCCGAGCCGCAGGTTCGAGTCCTGGTGTTCCGATTAGCTTCAAGAGAAGCTATCCAAACCACATACATTTTTGCAAACGTCCTGTAGAAATACGGGGCGTTTTGTAGTATGATGAAAGAAAATGTATGTGGGAGGACTTTTTTATGTCAAAAGAACAAATTGCAATAACATTGGTTGGAGCGATTATTTCAGGGGTATTGGCGACTATCATAACTCTTGTTATAAATGCAAAAGCAGAGAAAAAGAGACGAAAACAACAGCTTGTAGATGATATATTTGGCTATAAGTATCAAATGACGGGCTCTACATTAAATGCATTAGATATTAATTGTCAAGGACTTACAAGGGCTTTAAACAGAGTTATTATAGTTTTTCATGATGACCCAGAGGTTATGAAAGCTCTTGACAATTTATGGTTGGCTATAAATGGTGAAAATACAAAAATAACTGATGATTTGCTAATTACTTTGTTAAGGACAATGAGTAAAAGTGCAGGCATAAAATGTAACGATTGGAATGATAGTAGATTCACACGAGTTTTTAAAGTTTGAGTCATTAAAATAATAACACAACACAGGCAGCTCCCCGGGGCTGCTTTTTCTATGCCAATTTTCGTACAGCGTGCACAGCACCAGCCGTTATTTCTTGCATACGGTTACCTCCTTTCATGATTGACGGCGGCAATCGGCTGTCGTGGATGGTGCTGGCAGGACTGTATTTTATTATATTTTTGAAAGAAGGTGAGCCTGAGTGACAAAAAAACAGAAGAGATTTGTGGAAGAGTATCTGATTGACCTGAATGCTACCCAGGCCGCCATAAGAGCCGGATACAAGGCGAAAAATGGTCAGAGAGCTTCTGAGATCGGACATGAATTACTCCAGAAAACCCAAGTTTCAGAAGCAATCTCAGAGGCAATCGCAGAAAGATCCAAAAGAACCGGAATCAATGCTGACCGTGTTCTTCTGGAACTGGCCAGAATTGCATTTGTAAATGCAGATGATGTAATCAATGCAAAAGACGCAACACTAAAAGAAGATGCCTCCAGGGACGATCTGGCAGCTATACAGTCTGTGAAGGTAAAATCCTTTGGAGAAGATGGCACAGAAAGAGAAATCAAGCTTGCAGACAAACTGAAAGCCCTGGATATGCTTGGACGCCATCTGGCAATGTGGAATGACAAGCTTCAGCTCAGCGGTATGGAAGAAGAAAAATCAAAACTGGACAGCTTGATCAAGCAGATCAGCGGAGGCGGATAATGAGCAGCATGGATCTTGTGCTGTCTGAAAAATACAAAGCATTTTTGAAATGCCAGACACCGGTGGAGTTCCTGGAAGGTACTACGGCAGCAGGAAAGACTACAGTAGGAATTTTTAAGTTTATGCTGAAGGTAGCCCAGAGCCCGAAAAAGCTTCATATCCTGGCAGCAGACGACACTGGAACAGCAGAGAAAAACATTATTAACAAAGACCTTGGAATCCTGGACGATTTCGGAAGCCTGGTAGAGTACAACGGATCCGGCACCAAGGATGACAAGATCCCGCATATTCTTTTTCATACTTCATCCGGGGACAAAACCATATACGTTTTGGGATATGGAAACAAGAAGAAATGGAAGAAAGCCCTTGGCGGTCAGTATGGATGCCTGTATATCGATGAGATCAACACAGCAGATATTGACTTTGTCCGTGAGGCTTCCATGCGCTGTGATTACCTCATGGCAACCTTAAACCCGGATGATCCGAGCCTGGATGTGTATAAAGAGTATATCAACTGCAGCCGCCCGCTTCCTGAATGGGAAGAGGACACGCCGCAGGAGATCAAAGACGAATTAAAAGAAGAACCAAAGCCCGGCTGGGTTCACTGGTTCTTTTCTTTTGACGATAATGCAGGACTTTCGGAAGAAAAGAAAGACCAGATCATCCGGAACACCCCGAAAGGAACAAAGATCTATAAGAACAAGATCTTAGGCCTCAGAGGAAAAGCAACAGGCCTTGTGTTCAGCATCTTCCTGCGCCAGCGGCATGTCCGCACAAAGGAATGGGCAAAACAATTTGTACAAAGACCGGGAGAACCAAAGAAACACGAAATTTTCATGTGGTTTTCGGCAGCAGTCGATACCTCATACTCCCAGAAATCCCCGGACACAATTGCTTTTTCCTATCTTGGGATTACAAACAAAGGAAAATGCATCGTTCTGGATGAAAAAGTTTACAGCAATGCAGAACTGGACATCCCCCTGGCTCCTTCAGATACAGTAAAGAATTTGATTGATTTCCTTGACCGCAACAAGAAGGAGTGGGGACTTGCACGAAACGTATTCCTGGACAGCGCCGATCAGGCAACCATGCAGGAATGGAACAAGTATAAGCGAAGAAATGGCTGCATTTATACACTTAACGATGCATGGAAGAAGATGGAGATTATCGATCGTATCAATGCGCAGCTTGGATGGATGGCATTTGATGACCAGACAGGCATTGAGCCATGTTTTTATGTACTCGATACCTGTTCGACTTACATTCATGAGATGGAAACATACAGTTGGAAAGAAGATAAAGACAATACACCAGAAGATGGGCATGACCATATGGTTAACTCTGTGCAATACGCATGGATCCCATACCAGGGCAAGATTTACAAGAGGTGATAATTATGAACTGGCTTCAGAATTTTATTGCACGGCTATTCCGGATAGAACCTGCAAGAGACAGGGTGATTACAATCAGAGAAGCTCATACCTTCCGTGAGAACGTGATCCAGAACAAGCTGTGGTATCTGGGAGATGGAGTTACCCTGGAACAGTACTTTAAAAAGACTGCAAAATGGGATGTGGAGAAAGCCCGCTTCTGGGCAGCCACAGCGCAGGGAAATGTAAGAAAGATACACAGCGGAATTGTTGGAACTGTAGTAGACAGATATAAAGACATTGTGCTGGCTGATCTGGACGCTGTTGATTTTGGCGAGAATATGGACATTCTGGAAGAAAGATGGAATGAAATCTTTGAGGGGAGTAAGCTGAACGATGTGATTGGAGATGCTATCGTTGGAGCGTTATCTTCCGGAGATGGAGCCTTTAAGATCACGGCGGATGAGTGCAGCCCTTACCCTATTGTGGAATTTTACGATGCAGAGGATGTGGAATATGTATATATCCATTCGACGCTGCGGGAAATCAAGTTCTACACAACCTACAGAAATCGGAACAAAGATTACAGGCTGCAGGAAACCTATGGATATGGCTATGTAAGATACAAGCTTTACGATGATGCCGGAAAAGAAGCCCCATTACAGTTTCTTCCGGAAACAGCCCATTTGATTGATTTTGGATTCGATGAAAGCCTGATTTTGGCGGTGCCACTTAAAATTCTTACATCCACCAGATATAAGAACAGAGGAAAAGCCCTTTTTGAAGGAAAGACAGATGTGCTGGATGGACTGGATGAAACGATCAGTCAGTGGATGGACGCAATCAGAATGGGCAGGATCAAGCGTTATATTCCGCAAAATCTGATTCCGAGGGATGAGGAAACCGGGGAGCTGCTTCCGGCTAATCCATTTGACAATGACTTTATTGCCATTGGGGACGATATGGGAGAGAATGCCAGCCACCAGGTGGAAATCTCACAGCCTCAGATATCCTACGAAGCTTACGTAAACAGCTACGCCAATTTCCTTGATATGGCCCTTCAGGGAATCATATCACCATCCACACTGGGAATTGATCTGAAGAAAACAGATAATGCAGAATCACAGAGGGAGAAAGAAAAGGTTACCCTTCATGTGAGAGGGAAGATAGTAGACGCTTTGAACAGTACATTGCCGGAACTGTTCAAGACAATCCTGCAGTGTGACGATATTATGAACGGGAACAATCCGGGAGAGTATGAAATATCCGTGAAGTTTGGAGAGTATGCATCCCCAGACTTTGGAACAACTGTGGAAACTGTAGGAAAAGCTAAACAGTACGGAGTTATGAGCCTTGAAACTTCTGTGGATCAGCTGTACGGAGATACCTGGACAGATGAGGAAAAGGAAGCAGAAGTAGAACGTCTGAAACTGGAACAGGGAGTGCAGGATCTGGAAGAGCCGGGGCTTACCATGAAAGCAGGAGAATTTGAAACAAGTCTGGAAGAAGGTGAGAATGATGAAGGTAAAAGTAGGACCACGGATCTACAGGATGAACCGAAAGGAGTACCAGGAGTTTCTGGAAGTAGCAAAAGAGCAGGTACCGATGGGCGTGTACGCTCTGAAAAAGAATGATTATGCTGAGCTTAGAAATGATGCCTGTACAAGCAAAACAAAGCTGAAGGACATGATCCGAATATTCAAAAGCCAGGGCTTTAAGGTATATGCAAACGGGAGGTGATCCAGATGAATGTTCCAGGATTTACACTGTTGCTCCAGGAATTCTGTAGTTATTGTCCAGACTTTGAACCAGAAGTGGAGAAGATAGATTGCTCAAGCCTTACAGAACAGGTCAAATATTGTACAAATATTCGTTGTACGCAAAGGGCGAGATGTGCAAGACTTGCTACAAACATTCGAAAGCAGGTAATCACAGATGCCTAAGCTTAACACCGTCTACGACATTGGAGCTGCTTTTGAAGCCATAGAAAATGAGCTTATATCTTCCATGATCCGCAATATGCGCCGGCACAAGCTGGAAGAGATCGATGAAGACAAACAATGGACCATGTGGCAGGCACTGCAGCTGAAATCCCTGGAAAAGTACAAGAAGGACAACCAGAAGAAGCATGGCAAGCAGTTCAAGGATATCAATGCGCAGATCAAAACACTGATAACCATGTCCAGATCTGAAGGCGAGATGGCACAGGAGATTGCGATCCTGGAAGCTATCAGAAATGGTTTTCCTGCCAAACGTATTGCCAAGGGGGCAGCTGCTGAATTTTTCAAGTTGAATGACAGAAAACTGGAAGCGTTAATCAAAGCAACCATGGATGATATGGAACAGGCGGAAATTGCTGTCCTTCGAATGGCAAATGACCAGTACCGTAAAGTGATTTACAATGCCCAGGTATACGCGAACACCGGAGCCGGCACCTATGAGAAAGCTGTGGATATGGCTACAGAGGATTTTGTAAAGGCTGGCTTGAATTGTGTGCAGTATGCAAACGGCGCAAGGCATACACTTGCTGATTATGCGGATATGGCAATCAGAACAGCCAGCAAAAGGGCATACCTGCAAGGAGAAGGTCAGAAGCGCCAGGAATGGGGAATATCTACAGTGATTATGAATAAGCGCGGAAATCCCTGTCCGAAATGCTTGCCTTTTGTGGGAAAGGTGCTGATTGATGATGTGTGGAGCAATGGTCCGAAAGATGGAAAGTCACCTGTGACCGGAATCAAATATCCATTTATGAGCAGTGCCATAGCTGCAGGCCTGTACCATCCGCGCTGCAAAGATAGCCACACTACATATTTCGAAGGCATCAGCACCCCGCCAGAGAAGAACAGGTATACCAAAGCAGAGCTGAATGAACTGGTGCGGAAACAGGAACAGGAAAGCCGGCAGCAGTATGCAAAGAGGCAGGAAAAGAAGTTTGGTAGGTTGGCAGATTTTTCCCTGGATCCGGAGAATAAAAAGAAGTATGAGCAGAAACAAAAAGAGTGGAAATCCGTTGCAAATGAAGCGGACTCTGCTATAATGATATCAGGAGCCAGAATCACAGATATATTCAGTGAAGAGGCAGAAAACTTTGCAGAGATGTACTACAAAGAGATCAGGAGTTTTTCTACTGACGCGAAGAAGATTGCTGAAAATCTGGGAAAAGAAGAATCTGATATAGCAAAGATAAAAGCATATCTTTTTGAAGATGAATCGTTGTTTGATCCGGATTTAAAGGCATACCGCAGATTTGATCCTGATTGTGCCATAGCTCAGAGTTGGCAACGGCTTATGACAGGAAAAGACATTAAGCCGCATGACCGCACTTTAATAGAGCAAGAGCTCCTTGAAATGAAAATAAAAAGAGAAAATCCTAGTATGGAGCACCGGAAAGCACATGAGCTGGCCACTGAAAAAATTGATTACCCGAAGGAGGCGTTAGAATATTATGGTAATCTTGAAAAACATAAAAAAGACAAATAATATGATTTCTGCCGACTATTACCCAGAGGGGAAAGAACCCAAAGGTTTTATGAGAATTGAGGATGGAAAAGTTATAGAGCATGAAAATGCAAGCTCTTTTGCAGCGCCGCATGTCCGAAACGAGTTGAAGCGCTTAGCAAGAATGGATAATCCACCAGTAGAAAAGACAGTATTATGGTACTAGATGCCGCTAGTTAAAAAAGACTATCCCGATTATAAATGGAGGTAGTGGCATGAACAAGGCAGGGGAATTGTTTCAAAGAATTAAAAAAATGAGAAATGGCGAAGAAGTAGGCTGTAGTCATTGCAAAAAAGGAGTAATGGTTCCTATAGGCGATTATAAAACAACAAAATGTTTTCGTTGCAATAATTGCGGAACACGATTAAACATGGACTAATACCACCAGTCAGAAAATGACCGGTGGTATTTTATTACCTGAAAATATCAATACAGTTATTAAAACAATGATAGCACGCCATAAGACGTGTTATTTTTGTACTTATTTTTAAGAAAGAGAGGATGAAGAAAATGAAAAAATTATTTATCAGCCAGCCTATGAGAGGAAAATCAGATGAAGAGATACTAAAGGAAAGAGAAAAAGCAATCAAGAGCGCAGAAAAGCAGATGGATGAACCTGTAGAAGTGATTGATTCTTTCTTTCAGTCGGCACCGACAGATGCAAGACCTCTTTGGTATCTTGGAGAATCATTGAAATTATTGGCTACAGCAGATGTTGCTTATTTTGCTAAAGGCTGGGAGAAAGCCAGAGGATGCAAAATTGAGCATACTTGCGCTGTAGAGTACGGAATCCCGACAATTGAAGATTGCAGAAAGGAATAGACAACATAGGACATGAAGAATTTTTGAGATTATGTAAAGCAAAAGTTGCGGAGTACACCAATAGTCACATGGATGTTACAGACCGGCAGCAGGTGACTGTACATGATGTGTATGTGGTATGGAGCTGTAAGACTTTGCAGAATAACAAGGCATTGCTTAGCACTACAGTACCAGATGGCATGTACTATGAGCCGACATATAACGGCGATAAGAATGAACTGTATATGGATGCCTATAAGAAGTTTGAAAACAGAAGTTTCAAAATGTAGGAGGAAGAAAATGAAAAGAAGAGCAACCAAAAGAATTGCAGTATTAATGACACTGGTAATCTTGACATGTTTTTGTGCTACTGGTTGCACAGAAGCTGATCAGGTGAGTGCGAATATTTCACAGGAGGCAGATAACTTCAACGTAACTAGAAAACTTACTGTTTTGAATGCCAGAACAGATACAATCCTGTTGGAATTGACTGGAACATTTGCACTGAAGAATAACTCTTCAAGAGAACTGGAAGTAATTATTGAGACCGCAGAAGGAAAGTACCAGAAAGACTATGTTTATTTGAATGACTATACCATGTATGTAGTTGAAGACATTTCTGGATCGGATGTGGATAAGTACCATTATGAGATTAATTTCCTTCCGCAGTGGGGACTTAAAGTCACACACAATGATTAAATTTGCGCCGGCACAAATAGGGGGGAAAGACAATGAAAACTGTAGTAATTGAAGGTAAGGATCTGCTGTTCACACTTTTTAAACTTGCATTTTATATTTGGATAGAGATGTGGAATGTGAGAATTTTGCTGGTAGCAGTTAAGATGGTGATTGCTGTAGGTGGATATTCAACTTATTTGGCGGTAATTTTAGTTTCAGCTTATGGGATTTGTTCTGCTTACAGAGGGTTAAAAAAGACAGTTGCTAAAACAATAAGGAGGTGGTTATTTGAAGGTGATAGTGCAGCATAATTTCCGCGACAAAGAAAATGCTCTGGTTCTTCGTACAGCCGGGGAAGAACTGGAAGTGTCCCGGAAAAGAGCAGAGCATCTTGCAAATCTGCAGTTGGTAAAGACCGTTGAAGATCAGAAAGGCGGTGATCCAAAATCTCCCAGTAAGGCTGAGGGTTAGAAGCCTTATTTTTATGCCCGGAATGGCGTGAAACTACCAGAAAGGAGAAAGACATGACACAGGAACAGTTTGAGGCTCTGGGTATTGAAAAGAGCCTTGCAAAAAAAGCAGCAGATGAATCCAAGAAAGAACTGGAAGGATATGTTGCCAAAGAAACCTATGACACAACCGAACAGCAGCGAAAGCAGCTGGAAACAACAGTGAATGATTATAAAACCCAGTTGGATACTTTAAAGACATCAGCAGGGGATAATGAAGCACTGAAACAGCAGATTGCAGATCTTCAGGAACAGAACCGCCAGAAAGACACAGAACACCAGAATGAGCTGAAGGCTCTTAAGCTTACCAATGCGATTAAAATGGCTATTTCTTCTACTGCACAGGATAGCGATCTGGTTGCCGGCCTGGTGGATCGTAATAAGCTGATTCTTGGGGAAGATGGAAAAGTGACCGGGCTGGAAGAACAGGTGAAAGCTTTAAAAGAAAGCAAACCATTCCTGTTTAAACAGGAACAGCAGACAGGAAAGGGAAAGAAAGGATTCTTCCCGCTGGGAGCGCCAAAAGCTGAGCCAGGAGGCGAAGAAGGCCATGTGTCAATGAAGGAAGCGATTGCGGCAAAATTGAACTTGGGTTCAGAAGGGAAAGGTGAATAATTATGGCAATTACATTAGAAGAAGCTAAGAAAAACGTCCAGGATGATCTGCAGATGGGCGTTATTGATGAATTTCAGAAATCAAATTATATCTTGGAACACATTCCATTTGACGATGCAGTATCTCCTACCGGTGGAGGGGCTACACCAAGCTACAGCTACACACGATTGAAAACACAGCCGACAGCTGCATTTCGTGAGATCAATAAAGAATATGCACCATCTGAGGTAACCAAGGAACGCCACACGGTTGAAATCAAAGTGTTTGGTGGAGCTTATGAGATTGACCGAGTTATTGCGAATATGGGCGGTATCGTAAGCGAAGTGGAGCTGCAGCAGGCACAGAAGATCAAAGCAGCTCAGGCACTTTTCAATGATACCTTTATCAATGGTGATACAGGGGTTGATTCCAAATGCTTTGACGGACTGGATAAGGCACTTACAGGAAGCTCTACGGAATACAATGCAGATGGAGTGATCGATCTGTCCACTTCCGAGCTGGTTACCAAAAACTATCAGTACTTCCTGGATATGCTGGATGAGTTCCTTGGCGGTCTGGATGGTACTCCCACATTCATTGGAGGAAACAACAAACTGATTTCTAAACTGAGAGCTTGCGCGAGACGTGCCAGCATGTATCAGGTAACAAAGGATAACTGGGGAAATCAGGTAGAGAGCTATGGCGGCATTCCTTTTGTTGACCTGAAGACCAAACCGGGTACGAATGATGAAGTAGTACCGATTGAATCCTCAGATGGAAAAACATCCCTGTATGTTGCCAGACTTGCAATGGATGGACTCCATGCAGTGTCTTTCGCAGGAGTAGCACCTGTACAGACCTGGCTCCCGGACTTTTCAACTGCTGGAGCAGTGAAGAAAGGTGAGGTTGAAATGAACGCAGCTATTGCACTGAAGACTTCCAAGGCGGCAGGTGTATTCAGGGGAATCAAAGTAAAATAGGAGGCGAAGAATGAAGATCAAAAGTCCAAATAAAGATTACACAGGTGTTTCCGCTTCTGTTCCTTTCTGTAACGGCGTAGGAGAAACAGAAGATCCTTATCTGATCCAGTGGTTCAAAGACCATGGATACGAGGTAGAAGAAACTCCGGAGAAAGCTTCTAAAGAAGCAGTAGAGAAAGAGGAAAAGCCTGCAAAAGAAAAGAACACTTCGAAATGAGGTGAGCGGTTATGAGCTACGAACCATATGCAACCCCAGAATACTATACGGATACTTACGGCGGAACCCTGATTTTAGAAAATGACATTGAGAGAGCTCTGCAGATTGCGTCTCGGCACATTGATTCCCTGACCTACAACCGGATTGTAGGTCGGGGATTTTCCAGCCTGACACAGTTTCAGCGGGATATCATTCAGGATGTTGTCTGCCAGCAGGCAGATTTTGAAACCGAGAATGCGGACGAGATTAATTCTATACTTTCAAGCTACAGCATCAATGGTGTATCCGCCCAGTTTGGTAGCAGCTGGAATGTATTCACAGACAAAGGCGTGGCAATGAAAAGAGATCTGTATGCACTGCTGTGCCAGACAGGACTGTGCTGCAGATTAGCGAGGTGAACTATGAAATATCCATGTTTAGTACCCAAAAGGCTTTGCAGGACGGATATCAGCTTAGTGATGGAACAGGAAGGGCGGGATAAATACGGGGAGCCTCTTCCGTGTTTTGAATATTCCGGGAAATGCAATTACCAGGACAAAGCAAAGACAATCTTCACAGCTGACAAGAAAATGGTTCAGATTACCGGATCCGCATTATTTCCGGGAGATATCTGCCCAGAGCTTCCGGTAATATCTGGTGGTACAGCAACCATATTTGGTGGCAAGAGAAAGATCCAGGAAGCCAGGAAAGCCAGAAATCCAGACGGTACCGTAAATTACACGGAGGTGCTTCTGATATGATCAAGGTCAATTCGACTGTTAAACTTAACTTTCCGAAGATCAATCAGCTGACACAGGCACAGGTGGCAGCCCTGGAGCAGACAGCAGAAGATTTACATACAGAAGTTGAGCAGGCACAGGTGTTTCCAAGAGATACCGGTGCTTTGCAGAATGAGAGTACTTTTGTAGATACATCTGAAAGCAGTCACGGAAAAGCAAGTATCATATCCAGTACGCCTTATGCCAGACGCCTGTATTTTCATCCGGAATTTCATTTTAAAAAGGATGAAAACCCGAATGCAAAAGGCAAATGGTACGAGGACTGGCTTCCAGGTGGAAAAAATGCTGATTTTGCAGTGAAAGCATTCAAGGAAAACTACAGGAGGCTGGCTGGTTTATGACGTTATCGGATATCAGAGATTATATTGAGACGCTCACACAGGGGACTGTGTATGTTGGACCAATTCCGGATAAGCCGGAAAAAATAGTTGGTGTTTATAACAGTAAACACCAGCATGAGTATAAGGTGGCAATCGGTGGACCTCAGCTGGAGTCCTATGGCACGAAATACGTCACTTTGCTGGTACATTGGAATAAATCCCAGCGTGAGACCGAAAAAGCAGGAAAAGCCTTGTTTGAAGCTGTCAGAGCCACCAGAAATGCAACTGTAAACGATGAAACTATTAAATTTATCCTGCCAGTCTACGATCTTCAGGATATAGGTGTAGATGATTCCGGCATCTATGAGATGGTTATAGAGCTGGCAGTGATTTTTGAAAAGAAAGGAAATAAGGATGAAGAATAAAATTGTGATGAACCTTCAGCTGTTCGCAGCTTCCAAGACTGGCGTATATCCATGCTACGAGAACCAGTTCCAGATAGACACAGCAGCATCAGGCGGCACTGCTTCACTGAAAAATATTGCAGACTGTGTAACCTTTTCCGTATCTTTTGATAATGGAGTGGAAGAGTGGAACCCATTTGACACAGAAGGATGGACCAGACGTTTAATGACATCCAAGAGCATTACAATTTCCGTAACTGCAAAACGTAATGTCGGGGATGCCGGAAATGATTTTGTTGCAGGACTGGCATGGAAGAACGGAAGAAATGCGGAAGCTGATACTCAGTGGACTTTCCCGGATGGCACTGTTGTGAAGTTTACAAAAGCGGTTATCAATGTGAAGAATGTTGGATCCGGAGATTCCACAGCTGTAGCACCTCTTGAATTCGATATCATGAGCAATGGAAAACCGGAGATTACACCAGCCGCATAGTAAATACGGCTTTTAGCAAGAAAAAGGAGAAAACAAATGGCAAAATGTATTGATATTACAGAGAAATTAAGCTTTGATAAAAATCCTGCCCTGATTATCAAGGGCAGAAAATTCATAGTAAATGCAGATGCGGGCACTATGCTTGAAATCATGGGATTGTTTAAAGAAGGCTCTTCCGATACAGAATCAACTATTGCGGCATATGAAAAGCTGTTCAGCGAAAAAGACCGTAATGAGATTAAAAAAATGCGTCTGCCTTTCAAAGATCTTATGATCATTATCCAGACCGCAATGGATCTGATCCAGGGAGAAGAAGACCAGGGAGAGCAGTGACCCGTACTATGATTTGATAGATGATTTTGATCTGATCGTATCATCGTTTCAATCACAGTACGGGTTACGTCTTTCTAAGGAAATTCCAGCAGGGATGCCCTGGGACGAGTTTTCGGATCTTCTATCCGGAATAGGCCCGGATACAGCCCTTGGCAGGATCGTAGCAATCCGAGCAGAAGAGGATGAAGAAATCTTGAAGCATTTCACCCAGGAACAGCGCCGGATCCGCCGCGAATGGAGAAATAAACAGGCTATGAAGGTTTCAGAGGAAGACAGAGATAAATTCCTGGAAGCTATGAAACAGGCATTTATTGATATGGCAGGAGGTGCGAATGGATAAAAACAAGGTAAAATGCCCCTTCTGCGGACACGAACAGAAAGTACAGTACACCCCGGATGCAAAATGCCGGGGTGTTTTCATCCGGTGCCAGGGGCGCCATTGTAAAAAAGAATTTGAAATAAAGATTAACCAGGACAAGTAGTGCCATGTGTCGATGTCCTCGTGACAGAGGCAGGTGGCATATATGACAACAAGTATCGCTGGAATTTCATTTGATTTATCATTTGATGGTAGCAAAATGCTTGCAAGCATCAATGATTCTTGCAAAAAAGTAAAAGATAGATTTAATCAGAGCTTTTCACAGGCTGCAAAGAAATCAACAGAAGCGATCAAAACTGAGAACACGGAAATTGATAAAATTCTCAGCCAAACGGCGCGTTCTGCTAAGTCTAAGGCTGCAGCTATTGCATCTGTTTATAAAAAAGAAGGTGAGTCTGCCAGTGAGGCGTTTCGAAAAGCTTGGCTCTTAATTGAAAGAGATAGCGAAAGCGGTTCGGGAGAAGTAAAGAAACACATAAAGGGAATTGGAAGCCAATTCAAAAAAACATCTTCTGAAATTGAGGATGATGCTTCATCATTAAAGACTCGGGTAAGCGGGATAGGAACGTTCACAAGAAAACTAGGGAGCTTGTTAGTTGGTGCATTTGCAGTTAAGAAGCTAACTGATTTCGGAAAGTCGTGTCTGGAGCTTGGCTCAGACCTGGCAGAGGTTCAGAACGTTGTAGACGTTACATTTCCAAACATGACCGCACAGGTTGATAAATTTGCCAAAAGTGCAGCCCAGAGCTTTGGACTTTCTGAGACCATGGCAAAGCAGTTCACAGGTACCTTCGGGGCAATGGCGAAAGCCTTTGGATTTTCCGAGGAACAGGCTTATGACATGGGGGCTAGTCTTACCAAGCTGGCAGGTGATGTGGCGTCTTTCTATAATCTGTCACAGGATGAAGCTTACACCAAGCTGAAATCTGTTTTCACAGGCGAAACGGAATCTTTGAAAGATCTTGGCGTAGTCATGACTCAGACTGCCCTTGACAGTTATGCGCTGGCAAACGGTTTCGGGAAGACAACGGCAAAAATGTCAGAAGCTGAAAAGGTTGCGCTAAGGTATTCCTTCGTACAAAACCAGCTGGCAGCAGCCCAGGGGGATTTTGCGAGGACCTCAGGATCCTGGGCAAACCAGGTAAGGATCCTTACTCTGCAGTTTGATTCCCTGAAGGCTACGATTGGCCAGGGACTGATAAATCTTTTCACTCCGGTTATCAGAGTGATCAACACGGTAATTGGAAAGCTGATCACTCTGGCAAACGCCTTTAAATCGTTTACAGAGCTGATTACCGGTCAGAAATCCAGTAACAGTGCTTCCGAACAGATTTCAGCTATTGGAAGTGCGGCAGTAGGCGCAAGCACAGGAATGGACGATGCGGCCAGTTCAGCAGATAATCTTTCCAGTGCTAATAATGGCGTTGCCAAATCCGCCAAGAAAGCAGCTGAGAAAATGCGCACCCTCATGGGCTTCGACCAGATTAATAAGCTGGACAGCCAGACAGACACCGACAGTTCAACTCCATCCACCGGAAGCGGAACAGGAGTCAGTGGAACTGGTGTTGATTTCGGAAATTTGACACAAGGTGAGACTGTAATTGATAAGACAGATAAGAAAATGTCTGCCTTATTAAAACGAAGTAAAGAATTGGCTGCAATATTCAAAAAAGGGTTCAAAATAGGGTTTGGAGATTCCCAAAAAAGAATAAATACCATTACTGCAGGAATTAAAGATATTGGAAAAAATCTGAAAGAGATTTTTACAGACACTTCCGTAATAACTGCGGCAGATGGATGCGCCAATGCCATTGCGCTTTCCTTTGGGAAAATCAATGGGGCAATGACAAGTGTTGGGTTGACAATCGGGGCAAACCTGATAGGGGGATTTGCTCAATACCTTGCTAAAAACAGTTCTTATATACGTGAAAAATTAGTTTCTCTTTTTAATATTACTTCAGACATTGCGCTGCTTACAGGAGATTTTTGGACAGCTTTTGCAGACATATTTTCTATCTTTGCAGGACCAGAAGGACAGGGAATTACTGCAGATATTATTGGAATATTTGCAGATGGATTCCTGGGAGCGATAAATGTTGGGGCTCAGTTTATAAAGGATATTGAAACTATTGTAGTCACTCCCGTTGTGGAAAATACACAGAAGATTAAAGAGACAATCGAAGGGCTTCTTGTACCAATCCAAATTGTTCTTGATACCTTGCACCAGTCGGTTGTTGATACATTCTCCAAGATATCAGAAGTGTACGCTACCTATGTCAGTCCATTTATAACTTCGGTAGCTGAGGGGATTTCCAGTATCTTAGGAATTTTCCTGGATGGATGGAACACATATATTTCTCCTGTACTGGATTATCTGGCAGAGAAATTTTCGCTAGTATGGCAGGAACACATTCAGCCAGCATTGGATGGAATTATTATTCTGGTTGGAAAAGTATTTGAAAATCTTCAGACACTCTGGGAAACGCTGCTTCAGCCATTGATTGAATGGGTAATCGAAAACATCATGCCGGTTATCGGTCCAATATTACAAGGGGTAGGCGATTTATTTCTGAATTTACTTGCGGTAGCGGGAGATGTGATAAGCGGAATAACAAAAGTATTAGGTGGATTTATTGATTTCTGTACGGGAGCTTTTTCCGGTGACTTTTCAAAATGTTTCCAGGGATTAAATGAAATTCTGGATGGCTTTAAGCAGATTGCAAGTTCCGTTTTTAAGTTTTTACAGGATAATGTATTTAAGCCATTAGACGATTTTATTGAAAATGTATTTGCAACAGACTGGTCAAAACATTTTGGAGTCTTGGGAGGCGTGCTAAACGGATTTTTTAAAAGCGGACAGGATACTATCAGAGATATCCGTAAAGTTTTTGAGGGATTCAACGAATTTATCTCTGGTGTGTTTTCTGGGGACTGGGAAAAAGCCTGGAATGGAATCAATGATATTTTTGTTGGTGTGTTTAATGGCTTAGCAGATATTGCCAAAACACCCATCAATGCTATTATTGGTGGATTTAACAGTGTTTTGGGACTTGTAAATGGCCTTATTAACAAAGTGAATAATATTCGTTTTAAAATCACAGTCCCGGATTGGATTCCCGGAATTGGAGGTTCCTGGTGGGGTTTTAATGGATTTAATATTCCAACTATAGGAACAATTCCAATGCTTGCTAACGGTGGTTTTGTAAAAGCCAACACGCCTCAGCTTGCGATGATTGGTGATAATCGGCACCAAGGGGAGATTGTTTCTCCAGAGGACAAGCTTCAGGAGATGGCGTTAAAGGCAGCTTCCATGGCAGGTGGAAATATTTCCCGGGAAGAATTGGAAAGCATTATTAACCGTGCGGTTATGAGGATTGTAGCGGCACTTTCTGAGCTAGGTTTCTATATGGATTCCAATCAGGTTGCAACGGCTGTCAGAAATGCGCAGGCAGCAAACGACACCAGATATAATACGGTGGAGGTGAGATAAATGGCTGATGTTTTTACTGATGGTTCCAGCAAAAAGAAAATCCTGTGGTCCGGGAGCGTAGTACTCCCGGCTCCTGTGTCGTTAAGCGTGAACGACGAACTGATCTGGACATCTGATACAGGACGAACTCTTTCAGGACGTATGGTTGGAGATGTAATTGCTGAAAAGAAAAATTTATCAATCAAGTGGGGATTTCTTACAGAAGGATCTGTAAAACTGATAAAGAACACGCTTGTTGCCGGATATTTCCCTTTTTCTTTCCATGATTGCGGTGTAGACATCACGATAGAATCATATCGGGGAACACTGAGTAAGGAACACCTGGGAGACATTGGAGACGGGGAATATTGGTATAAGTCGGTATCTGTAGATATTATTCAGAGGTAGCAGAATGATTAACGCATCAAATGTCTATAAAGAGGCAATCAAGAAAAATAGAATATTACATCATAGAGTAGAAATTCAGTTTCAGGATGGCAGTTCCAAAACGGTAGAGGATATGGAACTGCTTTTATTTCAGATTTTGGATAATACGTCTGGGCAGAACAGCTTTGACCTTGGCTCCGCCATTGCCAAGCAATTGAATATAAAACTGAGTAATATCGATGGCAAATTTACTGGCGTGGATTTTGACGGAGCTACGATAAAAGCAATTATAGGCTTAGAACTCCCGGATGGGACAACAGAGTGGCTGGATAGGGGAATTTATACTGCGGAACCTGGTGAAGACACTGGATCTGTTATAGCCGTAAAAGCATATGACAATATGATTAGATTTGACAAGCCATATTCGTTGAGTAAATTGTCTTATCCGGCTACCTTGGGACAAATCGTACAAGATGCTTGCAGCTGCTGTGGGGTGCGCCTGTCAGGAGATTCGGCTAATTTTGATAATAGTGGGTATGTTGTTAACAGAAGGCCGAATGAGGACAGTCTGAATTTTAGAGACATTTTATGCTTTGTTGGACAGATTGCATGTAAATTCAGCAGAATCAATGCGGATGGAACTTTGTCCCTCAGATGGTACGATACAGACCTGTTGGAAGCTTCCTGGATAAAGGAAGGAATAATAGTAGTTCCAGGAAATAGCAATAAGATCGATGTTGACAATAGCAGGCTTATCCAGATAACAGAATGGAAAAATGGCAGCCTATTGTCAACAGATGACGTTGTGATTACCGGAATAAAAGTAAACGAGGAGAACGAAGGGGGAAGAGAAAACTCCTCGTTATGTGGAACAGGAGAATATGCCCTGGAGATTAGTGGAAACAAATTGGTTCAGGGGAATGGTGAAACTGTAGCTTTATACTTGGGAGAAAAAATCAACGGCTTGCGTTTTAGGCCATTATCCATCAATTGCCAGAGTGATCCAGTTAGGGAAGCTGGTGATGTTGGATTAATTGTGGACCTGAAGGGCAATTATTATAAAACTGTTTTCACTGGAGTAACGTATACTGCGAATGCAGATCAGACACTGTTTTGTGGAGCCGAGACGCCGACCAAAAGATCGGCAACCAGATTTAGTGAAGAAACAAAAGTTTACAAAGATTTAAGGGCAGTCTGGTCGAAACAAAAAACGGAAATAGACAAAGCCTTTGATGATCTGAAGAAAGCAATGGACGAGACGCAGGGACTTTTCCCGGTTTCTGTGAAGCAGGAGGATGGCAGCAGTATTTTATATCTGTGTGATAAGCCCACTTTGGAAGAATCCCGGGTTGTGATCAAACTGAACCGGGAAGGGTGGGGAATGTCCACGGATGGCGGAAATACCTGGAATGTTGGCGCCCTGGTGGATGGCACTACCATTACGAAAATCCTTGATGCAGTGGGGATTAACGCGAACTGGCTGAAGACTGGACGAATTGAAATCATGGACGATGATGGAAATGTCATTTTTGAAGCTGACATTGACAAGAAGTCTGTTTCTATGAATCCGGATAGCGTCCACATTGGGGACAAGACTATTTCGGAAGTTCTGAGTGATAATAAGAACATGACCATGCTCTTGTCTGATGATTACCAGGGGATCCCGGTCGATTCGGACGGAAACTATAAGACCTTCCCCACTGGGATCACGACCACAGCTACCGTTATGTATGGCTCGAACGATATTTCCAAGGATTGTACCTACACGGTTACCACTTCCTCCGGTGTGACCGGAAACTGGGATAAAAATTCACGGACCTATACGGTGACTGGGCTCACTGCGGACAAAGGCTGGGTGACGATCCGCGCCACCTATCTGTCAAGCGTCTCGGTGTCTAAGAAATTTAATCTTTCCAAGAACTATGCGGGAAAAGACGGTGCGGATGGTGATCCAGGGGAAATGTACTACTTGAAAAGCTCCAATACCGTCATAAAGCGTGGGGCTGACGGACTTTTGTATCCGGACAGTATTACTTTTTCCGGATATAGAAGCGGGACTGGCGGAAGACCGCCTTATGCAGGACGTTTTGTAATCGAGGAGACGACAGACGGGAACACCTGGAAAACAGTCTACACATCATCCACAGACGAGGCAGAGGTAACCCATCTGCTGTATTCGGCTATCGCTGCCCTAAATGGAAAGCTGCTGACTACAAGGAGTGGGAAGTTCCTGGCAGTGCCAAGGGATTTTGTGGAGCTGAGGGTATCTCTGTATGCTGCAGGCGGCACCACCCAACTGATTGATAGGCTGAGCATTCCCCTGGTGGTAGATATGGCAGCTTTGACGCATGAGGATATTTTTAACCTGCTTACAGACGATGGCAGGATCAAAGGTATCTATAAGGAAGGCAACCAGTTATACATCAATGCAACCTATATCAGATCGTTGCATGTAACCGGTGACCAGGTGGATGCTAAGAAGCTGAAGGTTGTGAACAAGGATGGATCCGTTACCCTATATATTGATGAGGATGGAAATGTTGAGATGAAGGTCAGCAGCTTTTCCATCCAAGGGAAGACTGTTGATGATATCGCTTCCACTGTTGCTACTTCAATAGCGGAAAAAAAGGCAAGCAATGCAGTCAAGGGGCAGACACAGGAGGATATTTTTAACAAGCTGAGTAAAAACGGTACGATCAAGAGCGTTACCATGATAAATGGGGAGCTTTACATATCCTTTGATTTCGCCCAGGGCGGTACCGTGAAGCTTGGCGGTGCAAATAATGGAAACGGCCTGCTGTCTATCTTGGATGCATCCGGGAACGAGATCGGATATATTAACAACACAGGCGTGCATTTTAACCAGGGCGAGTTTTCCGGGACTGTAACTGCCGGAACTGGCGCAATTGCCGGCTGGAAGATCATTTCCGATTATTTAGAGTCAGATGACGGTAGTATCCGTCTTTATAAGGATGGCCGGATCGTATTCGGCGGAGATGCCGTGTTATCTGCTAACGGGCGGACTCCGATGGTGAAGTATGGGTTAAGTATATATACCCAGAGAAGGACTACGAAAGCTGACGATGGAACAGAATTTTATGACGGATCCGGGGAACTTAATATATATGGTTTGGGTTCTACCTCTTCTGCAAATACCCTGGCATTAAATATGAATAACTATTCCGTTGGTTATGTGGCCAGCTCATCTATGCGCTATAAGACCATTGGAAAAACGGTTCAAGAGGAAGAGTTAGAAGAACTTTACCGGATTAAGGTTATCTGGGCGAAATACAAGGATGATTATCTGTCTGAGCATGATGAGCGGTATGGTAAAGAAATGCCAATGTTCCTGGCGGAAGACATTGACCGCAGATTTCCATTAGCTGTTGACCATAATGAAAAAGGTAAAGCTGAAAACTGGAATTACCGCATTATGATCCCATGCATGTTTGCCATGCTGAAAAACGACCATGAGAAGGTTCTGGCATTGCAGTCAGATAACCAGATATTACTTTCTAAAATTGATGCTTTATCAGCAGAGGTAGAGCAGTTAAAAGAACTTATCAACAATATTTCACGAAAGGATTGATAAAAAATGTCTGAATCTATACCAAGTACACTAATATCAGCTCTCCCAGCAGCTACCAAAGTATCTGATACGGATATTGTGGTATTGGAGAACGGCTCTACAACCCAGAAGATTACTATAGCGCAGTTGAAAGAGGCGCTAGGGATTAATGCACTAAACACGAATTTTAAATTCTACAGTTCCTTATCTCAAAT
>OLQK01000772.1_pt1 | contig 28427 bp, 29 predicted proteins | sample 1672501 | NCBI WGS metagenome assembly OLQK01 (sample SAMEA3136693, study PRJEB25190) | human gut metagenome | biome: human gut; feature: human-associated habitat; material: faeces | place: Austria | collected 2013
ACACATGGAGCTGACTGCTACTAATAGGGTGAGGGCTTGACCAAGAAAGCATGGTTAAGATTTAATTGCTTAGTCAACATGTATGTGGTTTTGAAGATACGATAATGAAGCCGGAGCGGACAAAATCTGTTCCGGCTTTTATGTTTTCTAAAAACAAGCATATAAAGGGTGAACATATGGAATTCTATCAGTTAAAAATTACAAGAAAAGGAACAAAACCTCCGGTATGGAGACGCTGTCTGGTACCGGCAGACACAGACTTTGCGAAACTTGCTGCAATGTTGGAAGACATTCTGGAATATGCAGACACTGAGAACTATGAATTTGAATTTTTCCAGAAAAAACTCAGACTGCAGAACCTGGAGGCACAGACTACAGAGGCTACAAAAGGCAGCTATGAATATGCAGAAGCAAAAGGCAGACAGATAGCAGAACTTCTGGATACAGAGGCATGGTTTACTTTCAGAGTAAAAGGAATGGAGCTTCCGGAATATCGTACTGATATTGAAAAGAAAATAACAGATGAAGAAAAAGCAGGAACTCCTGAGATTCTTAAAGAAACCAGAAGTGCAGAAGATGATTTCTGGACAGTAGATATGCAGACGAAGAATACAGAGCTGGAAAAGAAATATGGTGCTCTTGGAATTGCTGATATAGTTGCCAAAAAGGTTGCCGAAATGGAAAAGAAGATGGAACCTGAACAGCAGGAAAATTCGTTCAGTAGAAATCCAAAAGTCAGAGATTACCTGAATTCTTATAATAAGGAAGATCTTATTGCCAGTGCAATTGAGCTGGATATTGAAATTGATGGTTTAAGTAAAGAAGAACTTGCAGAAAACATTACAGAAAAAGTTTTGAATCCGGAAATCATGAAGGAGATTTTTCTTCAGGCAGATGAATGGGAAATTGAAGCATTTGATCGTGCAACTGAGAGAAAATGTTTTCCGGCTACTCATAAAGACTGGAAAGAACTGGAATGGTTCAGTAATAAAGGATATATCGTAGCTTATAGTGATAATCATGCAGAAGTGCCGCAGGAGGTAATTTCTGTTTATAAACAGGTGAATACCCCTGAATTACAGGAAAAATGCCGCAAACTCAGCTGGATGCGTTCCTGTGAAAGTATGATGGGACTGATTTATGCAATCGCGCCGCTTAAGATTGTGTATCGCATGTACCGTAAACGTGATGGCTTCAGAGTGAGCTATGAAGAATTTATGGATATTCTGAACGAACTTGCTGAAAAAGATGGTATGTGTATCGTAAAAGGAGATAAACTGATCTGGAAAGCTGTGTTACAGGATAATCTTTATGAGAGAATTGAAGAATTTCAGGGAGAAAGAGATTTCTATATTCCGACAGTAGATGAAATTCTGGATTATGCAAAACATGGATATCCTTCTCAGGATGTTTCTTATCGCAAATTATCGTCCTTCCTGAGAGATGAACTCCATCTTGAGGAAGAAAAGACAGAAGAACTTCTTTACATTGTATACAAAGAGTTTTCTATGGACGGAATGCTTTCTGATATTATGGAAGAATTCAATAAACGTGATATTGTTTTTGATTCTGATCGCCAGATGGAACGTTTTGCTCCAATTATGATGGAAGTAAACAATAACACAAGAATGCTTGATTTCCGTGGATATACGCCAAATGAGATCAACCGTGTATCTGAGCAGAAGACAACACCGGTAGCACCGGCAATGCAGTCTTTTGTTCCGATGGGAAATCTTCCGACAAACAATATAGTAAATATGCAGCCGAAAAAGAAAATTTACCCGAATGATCCATGTCCGTGTGGAAGTGGCAAAAAATATAAAAAATGCTGCGGAAGAAATAAATAATTTTCTTTAATTTTTCATAAAAAACCAGCGGTTTTGCCGTTGGTTTTTTTTATGAAAAATCAGAGAAAATTATTTTGCAATTTCGTACTATAGATATTTCTGCTATAATAACAGTGTGTTGAATAATAAGAAGAAACTCAAAGGACGGGATTAAAATTCATACAGACAAGGAGAAAAGATTTGATTTCAAAGACAATGCGCACAATTCTACACGCACTATCTTATGGAAATATTGAAGTGGAGGCATCCAGAAGACTGGCAGATATCAAGAAGCTGGATGCGATGCGGATATTTTTTAAAACATTAGATACAAAGGTTTATAACGGAAACCATGAAGTTCCGATACGACTTTATTTTCCGTCGGAAGAGGCGATGAGCGGAGAGCCGGTAGAGGGAGAAAAGTATCCTGTTCTGCTCTTTTTTCATGGTGGTGGCTGGGTGACGGAAAGTGTGGAGAATTATGACCGTGTATGCAGCAAAATGGCACAGTCTACAGGCCATATCGTTATGTCTGTGGAGTACCGCCTTGCACCGGAATATCGTTTCCCGGTTCCGCTGGAAGACTGTTATGCAGCGGCAAAAGCACTTTATACGGGACATCTGGTCCTTCCAGCTGATCCGGACAGGATCACGATCATTGGCGACAGTGCCGGGGGTAATCTGGCAGCGGCAGTATGTCTTAAAGCACGGGATACCGGAGATTTTGCACCGAAAAAGCAGATACTGATCTATCCGGCTGTAAATAACTGTTATACTAAAAAATCACCATATAAATCCGTGCAGGAAAATGGACAGGATTACCTTCTGACAGCAGTTAAGATGGAAGACTATCTTAAATTATATGAGAGCAGCACTGAAGACAGACAGAACCCATATTTTGCACCGATTCTTGCAAAAGACCTTTCACATATGCCGGAAACATTGATTCTTACAGCGGAATTTGACCCACTTCGGGACGAAGGCGAAGAGTATGGGAAACGTCTGAAAGAAGCAGGAAATTATGTGGAAATACATAGGATTCCGGATGCACTTCACGGTTATTTTGCATTGGGAATTAAGTTCCTGCATGTACAGGAAAGCTTTGAGATCATGAACCGTTTTTTGAATAAAAGTTGAATAAAGGAAGCGAATAAAACGTGGAAACAGGATATTCAAAATGGCGAAAACTGGATAATGCGGCACTGGCATTTCCGCTTGTTACAGGCAAAAATGACACCAGGGTATTTCGGTTTTATTGTCAGCTGAAAGAAGAAGTAAACAGCGAGATCCTGCAGCAGGCTTTGGATCAGACGATGGAGAAATATCCATTGTTCCAGGCGGTTCTGCGTAAGGGACTGTTCTGGTTTTATCTGGAGAGAAGGGATATACATGCCATCGTAAAAGAAGAAAAAAGACCGCCTTGCAGCAGTCTTTATATACCAGACAAAAAGACGTTGCTTTTTCAGGTGAGCTACTATAAAAATCGAATCAATTTTGAGGTATATCATGCCCTGACAGATGGCACAGGAGCAATGAATTTCTTAAGTGAACTGATACAGAATTATCTGATCCTGGCGCACCCATCTACGGATCTTCCAAGGGTTGAACCTATGGAAGAAACAACTCCGGGAGCACAGGAAGAGGACAGCTTTTCACAGTATTATTCGTCAGATCTTCCGAAAAATAAAGAAAAAAAACCGGCAGCAGTGAAGTTGAAAGGTGAGAAACTGCTGCATGCAGATATGCAGATCACAGAGATTGTTATACCGGTAAAAGAAACACTAGCAAAGGCACGTTCCTATGGTGTGTCGATTACTGTATTTCTCACGGCGATGCTGCTCTGTTCAATACATGAGGAGATACCGAAGAACCGTCAGAAGAGGCCGATTGCTCTGATGATTCCAGTAAATCTGAGAAATTATTTTCCATCACAGTCCATGGGAAATTTCTTTGGATGGATTGAAGTTGGGTATACCTTTGCGGATGAAACGGTATTTCAGGATGTGCTGGAATCTGTAAAAAATCAGTTTAAAGATAAGCTGGACAAAGAAAAAGTTGCCATGGATATGAATGGTTATGTACGTCTGGAGAAGAATCCTCTGGTGCGTGCGGTTCCGTTGGAGATCAAGAAATATTTCATGATGGCAGGTGCCAATCTGGGCAGCAGAAGCGTAACAGCGGTTTATTCAAATATAGGAATCCTGAGATTTCCGGAGGAGTACAAAGCATATATCGATCGGTTTGGAATCTTTGCAAGTACGAATTCCCTGCAGCTTTGTTCCTGTTCTTACGAAGACCAGATGGTGCTTGGATTTACGTCCAAGATACCGGATGACAGTATTCAGAAAAACTTTATGCGTATGCTTCGTGAAGAGGAGATTCCATATAAAGAAGAGAAAAATGATTTCCCCGGATGCGGTGAACAGAATAAAAAAGAAGAAATAAAAATTTTGCAGACTTTTACGTTTCTGTGCCTTGCGGTGGCAGTGATTTGTGGCATGATCAATTATCTTATGTTGGAAATGCTGAACTGGTTCTGGTTCGCGGCAGCAGGATGTGCCTGTGCATGGCTGGTCGTAAATGTGGCATATTTCAAGCGAAGAAATATACTGAAAAATCTGACCTGGCAGCTTCTGATCATAACTATTTTATGTGTTTTGTGGGATCATTTTACCGGATGGAAGGGCTGGTCGATTGACTTTGTCTTTCCGTTTGGGACGCTGACAGTTCTGGGTTCGATCCCTGTAATTGCCGGAGTCAGCCACCTGGAAACAGAAGAATACCTGTATTATCTGTTGCAGGCAGCGATGATCGGATGCATACCGGTAATCCTGATCTGGACAGGAATCGTGCATTATACGCTGCCGTCTGTACTATGCACAGGTATCAGTTTTCTGACTTTAGCAGGGATGTTTATCTTTCAGAAAAAGGATACTTTGAGAGAATTTAGGAAGAAATTAAGAATGTGAAGCTAGAGTTATTAGAATGTAAACACTGTGTTGATTCAATAGCAGCACAGTGTTTTTTGTTATAGAAGAATTAGATTTCATAAATAAGATTTGGCATTTTTTGACTGAATTTGATGAACGATTTTTCTTGCCTTGAATATAAAAAGTGTATACAATATGAATGTCTAAGAAAATTCCTATATTTTTCAATGGCGATTCTGCCAGATAGTCCATTTTATCCTTAAAATGAAAAAAGAATATTGAAGTCAGTGAATGAGAATTGTATAATAAGATATAGAACAAAATGGCGTAGATATTCTTGAGAGTGTATGAATAAAAAGGAGGGTTCATGTTAAGAAATCAGAGACGCCGAAACATACAAAAGAAAAGACAGCCAATTACATATCAGAATAAGGATGTAGTTTCCAAATTATTTGCTGAAAAGATGAGAAACCGATCTTTTTCTGCATATGGGCTTATGTTACCTGAAATTATAGAAGTACTACCGACAAATCTTCCTGTAGTGGAAGCAAATGAAATGAGAATTGATAACCTTTTTCGCTTAAAGGATAATTCAATAGTTATTGTGGATTATGAGAGTGAGTACAGACACAGTAATAAGATCAAATATTTGAATTATACTGTAAGAGTGCTAAAAAAGTATAATCTGATTAGCAAAAAAGAACAGATTATTCGAATGGTTGTGATTTATACAGGAGATATAGAGAAAGGTACAACCAGAAATGAAATTGATGTAGGGTGTCTGAGATTTCAGATAGAGGAAATTTTTTTATCTGAGTTAAATGCTGAGGAAATAGAGAGAGATCTTACCGCAAAAATTGAATCAGGCAAAGTTCTCACAGAGGAAGAGCAGATGCAGTTTGTTATCTTGCCGTTGATTTATAAAAATATAGAGAAGAAACAAGATTGTATTCGTCGTTGTGTTGAACTAGGTAAAAAAATTAAATTTCCAGAAATGCAGGCTTTTTTGCTGTCAGGTTTACTTGTTTTTACGGATAAGGTTATCAGAAAAGATGATTCAGAAGAAATACGGAGGTATTTAGGAATGACTAAAATTGGAAAGATTATTCAGGAAGAAATCCAGCAGGCAGTGGATGAATCTGTAGCATGGACCAAGAGAGAAACCAGGAAAAAGACATCTTTGGATATTGCAAAAAGAATGCTGGAAACTGGTGTTTCTACAGAGAGAATTCTATTTTGTGTAAAGGGAATTTCCAAAAAAGAACTAAAAGAATTAAAAAAACAACTGGGATAAAGTGGATTATTAACCGAGGGAGAGTGCAAAAACTCTTCCTCTTGTGTTATGATAAAGAGAAATTACTATTTTGATAAGAATGCAGTAACAATAAATTACGAAACAACAAAATCAAGATTACGAGAAAGGAAAATACCGATGTTAAAATGTGATTATGAAGTGAAACAGATTGATGGAGATTATGCACATCTGCAGAGAATCGACCGCCCGGAGGAGGAACTGAAGCTGGTCGCGAGGGCGCTTCTTCCGATGGAAATCTACGAGGGCTGTATCTTACATTATGAAATGATGCAGTATTCTATGAAATAACCCCAGGAGAAGTATAATGGAGCAGTATTACTACAACCATATGGATAAACAGAAACAGGCTGCTTATCATAGCATCCTTCAGGGAATCACCAGCCTGGCGGATGAATTCCAGATTCCGGCACTGAACGGAGAAGATTTGTACAATGTTTTCTTTCAGCTGCGGCTGGATCATCCGGAGATTTTCTGGGCGACGGGATATAAATATCGTTATTATAAAGATTCACCGAACATTATTTTTATCCCGGAATATCTGTTTGATAAGGGAAAAATAAAAGAGCATCAAAAGGCAATGAAATCCAGAGTAGAGAAGCTGGTGCGCCCGGCACAGAGCCTTTCGGAGTGGGAAAAGGAGAAATATGTACATGACTTTATCTGTCAGAATGTACATTATGATAAGCTCAAGAAGGCATATTCCCATGAGATCATTGGACCTCTGGGACAGGGCGTTGGCGTCTGCGAAGGCATTGCCAAAGCAGTCAAGGTCCTTCTCGATGCGTTGGGAGTCTGGTGTGTGATCGCGATATGCGGCAACAATCCGGAAAAAGGGATCAAATACCGCCATACCTGGAACATTGTCCGGATCGGCGGTACATACTATCATCTGGATGCAACATTTGATAATACACTTGGCAAGAGTGATAAAGTCGAAGATATTCGTTATGATTACTTTAATCTGGATGACAAACAGATTTTCAAAGATCATGAGCCACTGATCGCAGCAGCACCGCACTGTACAGATCATGATCACTTTTATTACAAAGAAAAGAAACTGTCATTCACAAAGACAGAAGATGTGTATAAACGTTCACTTCAGGCAGCCAAAAAAGGAAAAACACTGACCTTTCACTGGAGAGGCGGTTATCTGACCAGAGAGGTTTTGAATGAACTTCTTGGACTGATCCGCAAAGCCGGTGAAGAGAAAAATAAAACGGCGGTTGTCAATATCAACTGGCCGCAGGCTGTACTGCGTCTGCATTATACAGAGGCACAGATGCAGGAATGCATCACGATGGAGGATGCGAATGAAGGGGAAAAAGAGTAACGTATACATGAAAGTCTGATATTTGGTAATAAAAGGGGAGACATATATGCTTGAAACATTCAATGTTTTACGTATCGATGAGCCTGATTTCGGATGTGAGGGGCGTCCGGACGGGATGGAAGTGAAGGATAATGTCCTTCTGAAAAGCAATTATACAGGTCAGGAGATGACCGTTCAGGAAAAAGATGCCCGGTTATATGAGCTGGACATCAATGAGGGAGACAAAGTATTTCTGATTGAAGGGGAAATGCGAAAGCTCCGCTGAGAGCAGAGGATTAGCTGATGCAGCTTTAAAAAAGGGTGCAGACAAATATATGCAAAGGACACTAAAAGATGGGATTTGAATTAAATATACTTGACTGGTTCCAGACATTGCATACGCCTGTGCTGGACAAATTTATGACATCTGTTACGAAGCTTGGAAATGCAGGGATTTTCTGGATCATATTGACGGTCCTATTTCTTTTGATACCGAAGATGAGAAAAACAGGTGTAGTCATGGCGGCTGCCTTGATCATAGATTTATTATTATGCAACGTATTGTTAAAAAATCTCGTGGCGCGGACCAGACCGTATGATGTAAATACAGGCATACAGCTTCTGGTTGCAAAACTTCGCGATTATTCATTTCCGTCTGGACATACAGCGGCATCGTTTGCTTCTGCAGCTGCACTGTATTTTGCCGGGGAAAAGAAGCTTTGGAAACCGGCACTGGTGCTCGCCTGTCTGATCGCGGTATCGAGATTATATCTGTATGTACATTATCCAACGGATGTCCTTGGTGGTGTGGTAATTGGAATCATCGCTGGATATCTTGGATATCGGCTTGTGAAGGTTCTGGAAGATAAGTTTTCCAGGATGAAGAACGGAGGCGAATAAGATGGATATGGAGGTAACGACATGCACAAGATCAGAGTATCCATATGTTTCTATGGAAGAGTCCAGGGAGTCGGATTTCGCTACAAGCTGAGATATCTGGCTGAGAAATACAGTGTGACCGGCTGGGCGCGAAACGAATATGATGGCTCCGTCTCCACTGAATTGCAGGGACTGGAAGAAGATATTGACAAGATCCTGCAGGCACTTTACAATGACCGTTATATAGAGATTGACGATATCCGAAAACGCAGTCTTCCGGTTGATGAGGAAGAGTATGGATTCGGGGTCAGATACTAGAGGAGGACGTACGGATGGACGAATTATACCAGGCAATTGAAGAGAAGATCAAGGCAGCAGGATACCCGAGAGAGATTTCCGGTCAGGCTGTTTACGAAGATATCTGTGATCAGATCGAAGGAAAAGAAAACGGCAGTTATGTATTACTGTCCAAGTTTGAGGATGATGTGATCTTTGAATATCACATTACCATTATGGATCATGAATTTAATCTTGGAATTCTTACCATGAGACTTCCGGAAGGTGTATATGCAGCAAATTTTGATGAGGATTGAGGACTACTGTTTGACGATAACATTCCGTGGACAGTAAAACGAACCGAGCGGGTGAGAGCCTGCTCTTTTTACATAGAATGAGAGAGTTTATCTCTGTAAATCTAAATATCAAAAATACACAGGGGGATTACTATGTGGATTCTGTATGCGGTGGGACCTTCGTTTTTTGCAGGAATCACAGCAATTCTTGCAAAGTGTGGAATTCAGAAAACGGATTCTGATGTGGCAACAGCTGTGAGGACGATCGTGGTGCTTTTGTTTTCCTGGCTGATGGTATTTGTAACAGGAACAATGTCCGGAATAAAGGACATAAGCGGAATGACTTTGCTGTTTCTTGTGCTTTCCGGTCTGGCAACGGGAGCATCCTGGCTTTGTTATTTCCACGCATTGCAAAAAGGAGACATCAATAAAGTTGTACCGATTGACAAATCAAGCACGATCCTGACGATTCTTCTGGCTCTGATTTTTCTTCATGAAGGCCTGTCCTGGGCAAAAGCGGGCTGTGTTTGTCTGATCGGAATCGGAACCATGATGATGATAACCAGAAAGGAAACGACAGATGAGACAACTGCGAAAGATGGGAGCTGGCTCATATATGCGGTACTGTCGGCAGTATTTGCAAGTCTGACAGCAATTCTTGGAAAGATTGGAATTTCCGGGATTGATTCAAGCCTGGGTACTGCGATCCGTACAACAGTTGTTCTTGCAATGGCATGGCTGATGGTATTTATGAAAGGAAAACAGCATGAGGTTGGAAAAATCGAGAAAAAAGAACTTCTTTTTATCGGACTTTCCGGAATTGCGACCGGAGCATCCTGGCTGTGTTATTATCGGGCATTGCAGGAAGGCCCGGCGAGCGTTGTTGTGCCGATCGATAAGCTGAGTATCCTCGTGACAATTGCTTTTTCCTGGATTGTTTTCCACGAAAAACTGACACAGAAAGCTGCTGTTGGTGTGGTACTGATCACACTGGGAACAGTAATTATGACGATGGTGTAGAATCTATGCTTCATCTGGCTCAGAGAATCTACAATCTTCTCGATGAGATAAAAATAATGTAGAGCTGTTGTGATTACTGAGAAATCAAGAAAATCAGTAGCACAGCAGTCTTTTTATATATTGTACGGTCGATATGGTTATGCTATAATACACACTAGATTAATAGGTTAAAAAGGAGCATTTTATAGTGAGTATCCATGATAAATATAAAGTATTACAGCAGAATCTGAAAGATATGGGAAGTGTCGCAGTTGCGTTTTCAAGCGGTGTAGATTCAACCTTCCTTCTGAAGGCAGCACTGGAAGCACTTGGAAAGGATAAAGTAATCGCAGTGACAGCCAGTTCCTGTTCATTTCCGGAGAGAGAATTGAAAGAAGCGACGGAATTCTGCAAAGAAAATGGTGTTCGTCATATTATCTGTAAATCAGAGGAGCTGGATATTGATGGCTTTCGACAGAATCCGAAGAATCGCTGCTATCTGTGCAAGCATGAACTGTTTGAAAAAATCTGGCAGATTGCAAAAGAAAACGGCATGAATGCAGTAGCCGAGGGCTCCAATATGGATGATAACGGTGACTACCGTCCGGGACTGATCGCCGTTAAAGAGCTTGGTGTCAGCAGTCCGCTTCGTCAGGCTGAGCTGTATAAAGAAGAAATCCGTGAACTGTCCAAAGAGATGGGACTTCCTACATGGGACAAACAGTCTTTTGCCTGTCTTTCTTCCCGTTTTGTTTATGGAGAAACAATCAGTGAGGAAAAACTTGGAATGGTGGACCAGGCGGAACAGCTTCTTCTGGACATGGGCTTCCATCAGATCCGTGTACGCATTCACGGAAATATCGCCAGAATTGAAGTTCTGCCGGAGGAAATAGCAAGACTTGTAGAAGAAGAAAACAGAACCAGAATTGCGAAGCAGCTTAAGGAATATGGATTTGATTATGTGACTCTGGATCTTCTGGGATATCGTACAGGAAGCATGAATGAAACATTAACTAAGGAAGAGAAGGAGATTAAGAAATAAATGTTAAATCAGTTTTCCAGAACAGAACTGCTATTTGGTAAAGAAGCAATGGAGAAACTTGCCGGCTCCAGAGTTGCCGTTTTTGGAATCGGTGGAGTTGGCGGTTATACAGTAGAGGCGCTTGTGCGAAGTGGAGTAGGTGCGATCGATCTGATCGATGATGATAAGGTATGTCTGACCAATCTGAACCGTCAGATCATTGCGACAAGAAGTACGATTGGTAAATACAAAGTAGATGTTATGAAGGAGCGGATCCTTGATATCAATCCGAAGGCAGAGGTCAACGTTCACAAATGTTTTTATCTGCCGGAAACGAAAGATGAGTTCGATTTTTCCAAATATGATTATGTAGTGGATGCGGTTGATACGGTAACAGCGAAGATTCAGCTTGTTATGGAGGCAAAGGAAGCTGGCGTTCCGATCATCAGCAGTATGGGCGCCGGAAATAAATTTGATCCGACTGCTTTTCAGGTGGCTGATATTTATAAAACTTCTGTATGTCCACTTGCGAAGGTTATGCGCCGTGAACTTAAGAAGCGTGGAATTAAAAAGTTAAAGGTTGTGTATTCTCAGGAAAAACCAACCCGTCCGATTGAAGATATGTCAATCAGTTGTCGTTCACATTGTATCTGTCCTCCGGGTGCAGCACACAAATGTACAGAACGTCGTGATATACCGGGATCTACTGCATTTGTTCCATCGGTAGTAGGGCTGATCATAGCGGGGGAAGTAATTAAAGATCTGGCAAGAGCATAATTGAAAAAGCATAGAATCAATGATAAGATAAATCTGTTTTATTGACTCCATATTTTGCACAAAGGAGAGAATGTGTATGAGAAAGAAAAGTAAAAGTGCAGCGATACTGGCTGTGGTCATGGCGATGACACTGGCAGGAAGTTCCGCAGTATATGCTGAGGAGAATTCTTCTGCGAAAACAGCTGAAACGGATGATAATGAAAAGGAAGACACGAGAGCAGCAGAGAATGAACCTGCTCCATGCAATGAAGGCGAACATGAGCTTATAGAAAGCAAAGTTGTTCTGCCAACCTGCACAGAAAGAGGTTATACGATCTACAAATGTAAAGTGGATGGCTGCACCTACGAAGAAAAGAGAGATGAGACAGCTGCACTTGGTCATGAACTGAAAGAAGTTTCTATTCAGGAGGCGACAGCAGATAAACCAGGTGTGATCACATATAAATGTCAGAGACAGGGATGCGATTATACAGAACTGGCGGAGATTCCGGTCAAAAATACGAATGCTGTTGATGGTAAAACAGATGATGCAGATACAAAGACGGATGAGAAGCCGGGAACAGATGCTGACGGCAAATCAGAAGATGGCAAAACAGATGCTTCAGAAGAAAATAAGAATTCTAATACAGAAAATGCTTCCGTAGATAAAGACAGTACTTCCGGAAAAACAGAACCCGCTGATTCAGATACTTCTGCCGATAGTAAAAATGAAGGTGCAGAGAAAGACCTGCCAGAGGAAGACCTGCCAGAGGAAGATCTGCCAGAGGAAGATCTGCCAGAGGAAGATATTGATGAAGAATATGCTTCTTATGCGTCTTCAACTTCTACAGACATTGTAACGGAGTATGATCCGGAAACTGCAGTTGGTACGATTCGTGTTGCAAAGAAAGATTCGGATGATCCGACAGAAATAGAGGAAGTTACCGGTATGACAGTTCCAGCGGGAACGACAGAAATCAAGAAAGATGCCGATGGAAACATCACGGATCTGGCAGTTTCTACAGCTATTGATGAGGTTAAAAACGGATTTTCTCTGACAAGTGAGAATAAGAAACTTCATTCGATTTCTATTAGTGATAAGAAAAATCCGAAAGATCATTGGATCACGCTGAGTGCCAAAGAATCTGCCACTGAGCTGGGAATCCGTCTCCGCAATGGAAATAATAAAATTATTATAACACTTACGGAAAATGAGAAACCATTGAATATCATCAAGGTTTCTGACACAGAGAAAGATGTGATTTTGATGACTTCCACCGATGGAACCTGTGTGATCAATAAGGCGGTTCAGAATATTTCGGTGGATAAAGATGGGAAATATTCAGATAAGAAAACTCTGGGCAGAAAGAACCAGATCATTCTGAATGATGTAAATGGAAGTGCTCCATATCTGGAACTTGAGTATGTGAAAGACGAGGTTGCAACGACATCTGCATCTGAAAAAGACGAAGATGCTGCAAGAAATTTGGAAACTAAAAATACCAAAGCAGGAGATTCTGAATCCAAAGGTGCTGAAGCGGAGAAACAGAAAGATCCGGATGAAGAATTGTACTGGATTCAGCCGTATGGGGAGGAAAACCAGGAACCGATCGTAATCACAGTTTATAAGAAATAGAACTGTTTTTACAACAGATATGTTTGATTTTTTTAGAGCATAATCCACTTTTATCTGGTAAAAGAAATTGTTAATTCAATCACAGAATGAGTAAAAAACAGGTCATTATCGTCCGAAACAGGAGATAATGACCTTGTTTATTTTTGTATACAATTTTACAGGATAGTCAATCCGGACGTGGTAAGCAGATTAATACTTACCAACAACGGTTGCTTTGAGCAGATTTGTGTTGCCAGGATGTCCAAGAGGAACACCAACTGTAAGAACAACGATATCTCCTTCTTTGACATAACCGTGTTCCTCAGCTGCTTCTGTAGCGTGAAGAAGAAGAATCTCCATGCTGTATTCCTCTTTGGTCAGGAGTGGCGTTACACCCCAGATCAGGTTCATCTGACGCCAGGTACGCTCATCCGGAGTACATGCAATGATCTGGCATCCCGGACGATATTTGGAAACCATGCGTGCAGTATTTCCGGAACGGGTAACTGCGATGATCGCTTTTGCGTTCAGGTCGATTGCTGTCATGCAGGTAGCATGAGAAATAGCGGTAGTTACATTTGTAGCATGATCTTTTGAAGAAGTGCTGAACTGTTTATTGTAGTCAACATCAGCTTCTGTACGAACTGCAATTTTAACCATTGTCTTAAGTGCTTCAATTGGGTATTTACCGGCAGCAGTCTCACCGGAAAGCATGATCGCACTTGTTCCCTGATAGATCGCATTGGCAACGTCAGTGGTCTCAGCACGTGTCGGACGCGGATTTTTGATCATGGAATCCAACATCTGAGTAGCTGTGATAACCTGTTTGCCGGCACTGTATACCTTTGCAATGATATCCTTCTGGATAACCGGTACGTCTTCGAGTGGAATTTCAACACCCATATCACCACGGGCGATCATGATACCATCTGCAGCTTCAATGATGCTGTCGATGTTGTCAACACCCTGCTGGTTCTCGATCTTTGCGATGATCTTGATGTCATGTCCGCCGTTTTTCTCAAGGATATCACGGATTTCTTTGACATCGGCAGCAGTTCTGGTAAAGGAAGCCGCAATAAAATCATAGCCTTCTTTAATACCAAACAGGATATCATCGTGATCTTTTGGGCTGATAAACGGCATGTTTACTTCTACACCAGGGAGGTTGACGCCCTTCTTATTGCCGAGAACACCACCGTTTACGACTTTACAGATGATGTCCTGACCTTTGATCTTCTTGACTTCAAGTCCGATCAGACCATCATCGATCAGAATGCTGTTGCCTGGTTTGACATCTTTATATAAATCTTTATAGGTAACAGAAACGATTTTTTCGTTTCCTACGATTTCTTCTGTAGTTAAGGTAAATTCCTGACCTTCCTTCAGTGTGACCTTTCCATTTTCAAATTCGCGGATACGAATTTCAGGCCCTTTTGTGTCGAGAAGCGCAGCTACCGGTTTATTGAGTCTTGTACGAATTTCTTTTAATTTATCAATACGGCCTTTTTGTTCATCATGTAAACCATGAGAGAAGTTAAAACGTGCTACGTTCATTCCTTCTTTAACGAGTTCTTCCAGAACACCGTCCTTATCAGTAGACGGACCAAGGGTACAGATAATTTTTGTTTTGCGCATTCAAATTCCTCCTACTTTTCCTAAAAAATACACCTTTATTCTAACACATTATTTTCAATGCACAAGTAAAGTTTTTGATAAAATACACGTTAAATTTCTAACATTTTTTACGTTATTGTGAGAAAAATATATGGGAATCGAAAGTAAAATAAAAGAAAAATTCCGATGCCTGAAACTATTTATGTTAAAGAGTAGCAGACATCGGAATATGTAAAATTAAATTTTATAATTTTACGGGGAACGTTTCATCCGCTTTTATCTAGTGCCATTATGCAGCTTTTCAAAAAGCCCGAAACCCTTGATTTTACTGGAAAAATTTATAAAAAAGCTTTTGTCAGTGTTTATCACATATCAAGTTTTGCTCGTGGGGTAAAAATCAGTTTGTGGGGTAAAAATTGGGGTAAGCTGTGGGGTATGAAAACGCAATAGATATGTGTTGGTAAAATACGATTTGACAAATATTTTTGCAGTTCGCATAATATACTTAACAAGGGAGCCGGAAGGTGAGTGCAGATCACCCGACCCGGCGAAATAAGATTAGTAAAAAATAGCTGTCATTCTCGCCAAAGAACAGGACGGCTATTTTTTATATGTATAAGTCAAAATTGCAACGATCAGCAAAGCAGTTGCAAGTATAATTTGCAATTCTTCATAAGTACTCATAATGATCACTCCTCTCTGGTAAGGTGTCCATATCAGGCACGTTTTTATTGCTTTTTACCTTTGAAATTAATATTGTATACAAAATTGTGCGCAATTAAGGGACATAAAGAGGAGGCATTTTCGGATTTACCCCGGTGAGAAAGTGAAGATGTTTTGCTACATGGTAATTTAGATGGAACAGAATGTGAGAAACCAATAGAAAAGATATGGTGGTTCGGTTATAATAAACAAAAGATATATTTAATATTGATAGGCAGAAAGAAATGCTGGTATTTTAAAATATAAAAGATTTGATTTTTGGTTGTTAAAGAGTATAATAGATAGTATCTGATAGAGGAGGAAAAAAATGGGAGTATTATCTGATGCGCGAATTATAGAAAAAATTTATGATGAAAGTATTATTATTTCACCATTTATATATGATCACGTACAACCTGCCTCTGTTGATCTGACATTAGGAAAAAAAATTAAGATACCCAACAGAATTGAAAATGCAGTAAATGTATATGATGAGCAACAGGAGATATATGAAGAACGAGAAATTGAGCAGTATACATTAAAACCTAATGATTTTATTATTGCATTTGTTCGTGAAACAATTCAATTACCTGCAAGTATAAGTGGATTTGTAAAAAACAGAAGTAGCTTAGCAAGAGTGGGTTTAGATGTTAGCGCGAGCAGCTATGTTAATCCAGGTTATCATGGGCAGATGACAATTACTATAAAAAATATGAATCCAAATTCTGTAGTTATACATAGTGGAATGAGAATATGCCAGCTTATTTTAGTTGATGTTGAACCAGAGGCTAATATTGATTATAGTAAGAAAGAAGATGCAAAGTATCAGGAAGAAAAAGGTGGAGAGGTAGCGAAGCTTTATTTGGATCGAGAATTTCAAGAATATAATCAGTTGAAAGATAAAGGTAGCATAAGTAATTTCTTTGAACAAAGATTAAGAGATAACGAGAAATCAATTGATGATATTTTGTCTGATGAACAAAAAAGAAATTTGGGATTAAAATAAATGGAGAGTATAGATTCTTTAAGAGCAATATTACACGAGATACGTCCGCAGCTTATAAAGTGTATTCATGATAAAAAAGTTAAAGAATACATAGAGCAATATGAGCAATTACATGATGGAAAAAAGCCAAATAGGAAGAAAATTGACGACTTCAATAATATTCTAATTGCGCAAAAGATTTCTGTCGAAGAGGCGGATAAAACAATTGAAGAATGTTTACAAGAAGTAGAAAAACAGATAAGAAAAGAACAAAAGAAGAAGAAGATAAAAGTAATAGGGATAAATACGATTGTATTGGTAATGATCCTCAATTTAGTGGGTGGTTATATTGGCACTTATTTGAAAGAAGCATTGCAGATTAATATTTTAAAGAATTATGAATTCTTTTCTTTTCCCAATTTGATTAATGCAGTATTGATTGGTTTGATAATAATGATTCAATATGTTGTTTATGTAGTAAGAAAGGATTCGTAAATATGCATGAAATTTTAGAAAAAAGACCATATAAACATTTTAAGGGGAATTTATATTATGTACATGAAATTGTATGTCACTCGGAAACTGGAGAACTGTACGTTTCATATCAAGCACTCTATAGTCCCTATAAATTTTATATTAAGCCATTGAAACTATTTGCTGCAAAAGTTGAAGATGGACGTACAGATAATTTATTGCATCAGAAATATAAATTTGAATTATATGATGGCAATATCGACGGAAAATTATGATCGGTTGTCCGGAACCTGTGTTTTCCTTATAAAAAGAATATCGAACATACAATAAAGCACTCAATGCCTATGGCTTGATGCCTCTTAAGCAGACAAGGTAAATGACTGGATCTGCTTAAGGGGAATCAGGAGAGGTATTGGGTGCTTTTTTGTTTGGAATATTCTCTGTTTCAAGGAATGTTGCTTTTAAATCGTAAAATTTAGCTCGATATTTTTCTACATTGAGACTAGACATATATATTTGCAATTCATCGAGAGATTTAAGAATCGCAGATAAAGAATTTAAATCTTTGATTGTATTACGCCCATGTTTTTCTTTACCAGTAAGGAGTGCATGATAACAATAACTATTTGAAATATTAGTATTACAAGAGGTTGTATATTGTCTGATTTGATCTAATAGTAAATTACCGTTTTCAGTTGTTATAAGGTAATCCAATATTATATTCCAGTCAGTGGCAATCTCTCTATATGTGGAATTTTCTTTTCTAATTTGATACATATTTAATATGCTTAATTTTTGAAAAGCATCAGGAGAGAGCGCATAAGTTTTATCTATATATGCCTGAAAATGAGTATCAGATTGTAGTCTACCCAATAAAAAGTCTACATCACAGTCGAGAATTGTTGATAAGTTAATTAGTTCTAATGTTTTGGGTAAGGTGTTTTTTTCCCAAGATCTGTATGTTTTAAGAGTTACATCAAGTATATCTGCCAATTGTCTTTGTGTATATCCTTTTTCTTTACGTTTCTTTTTCAGATTTTTAGTAAATGTGTTTATTACATCTTTATGCTCAATTATAGGTATATTATTACTTATTTTCATTCAATATTCCTCCGACAATGAGTAGTAAATAGGTAATTGTTTACCTATATCATATCAGATACAATTAGACTTGTAAATAGCAAACAGTTGATAAGACGAAGTGAACACGAGGTGAAAGCATGATAAAGACAAACGAACACAATGTATCATTTAATGATTTAACAGTCGATACCGCAGGGCTTCAGGCATTAACGCACGCAGGTATTAAAACAGCAACAGAAATTGGAGTGGCAGCAGGAGCAAAGATTTATGTAGGAAGACGCGTTTTATGGAATGTAGCAAAAATCAGAAAATATCTGGATGAGATTTCTGAGTAAGGCGGTGATTCTATGGGAGTATATGAAAACCTGCTGCCGGGTAAAGAAAATGCACTAACACCGGAGTACCTTACTGTGAAATGCCATTTTTCCAGCGTTCGAATGCTTCAGAAGCAGATCGAAGCAGAACGCAAGGCTGGCAAGGTCATATTATCTAGCACCACTCCGCCGGGAGGATATTATCTTCCGGCAGCAGGAGACACGATGGAAATCCGAAAGTTTATTCGTACACTTGAGAATCGTGGTGAAAATACATTGCGTGTGTTAGAGAGTGCAAGAGAACTTTTGGAAGAATTGGAAGGTGATAAGAATTGACTTTTGAAAGGATTTTATCACACTTTCAAGTTAGGAAACGCGGGACAGGCAAGGCACAATGCATTTGTCCGGCGCATGCAGATAGAGAGGCTAGTTTAACACTTACAGATGGTAATGATCGAGCATTGATTAAGTGTCATGCTGGATGTAGTACTGAGGAAGTTGTTATTGCAGCAGGATTAAAAATGTCAGATTTATTTTACGGAGATGGATTGGCAAAGGAAAGATGGCGAGCGTACATAGAGAATCGTGAAAAAAGAAAAATCGAGGCTGTGTACAATTATGCTTCCATTAATGGTGATTATGCTTATACAAAAGTACGATTAGAAGGTAAGAAAATGCTTTTCGGAATCTTGAGTAATGAGCGTTTTGCTTATGGCTTAAACGGAAAGAACAAGAAAACGTTTAATGCAGTATATGGAAGCATATCAAGTATAAAGCGGGCCATTGAGAGAAAAGAACCAGTATTTATTCCAGAAGGGGAAAAGGACGTTAATACTTTAGTTAAAAAAGGATACGCTGCTTTTTCTTGTGGCGGTGCAAATGATTGGAATAAAAATGTATCCGAACTTTGCAAAGACGCAGATGTGATAGTTTTGACAGATAATGATGATCCGGGAAAGAAATTAGCGTCTACTGTTGTAAGAGACTTAAAAGGTACTGCTAAGAGTATCAAGATAATTATTCCAATGCCAGGGGTGCCTAAAGCAGACATTACTGATTATTTTGAAGCAGGACATACTGTTGAAGAATTTGAAAATTTAATAAGGAATGTTGATGATACAGAGAAGATTTGCGCAGATGTTCAGCAAGATCAGAAGCAGGATATAGGCAAAAAACGATCTGTAATACAAAAAAACAAGGACGAAGTAGCAGGAGGTCCGGCATTAGTCTTTAAATTCCTTGACTGCAACTATGATGAAGATGGAAATGTAAAAAGCGTAAAGCAGCTTGTACATAATTTTGAAGTCGTTATGGATAAAGACAGTCGTTTCGCCGGGAAAATCCGCCTTAATGAGTTTGCACAGCAACCTTACTTATATGGTAGTGTACCATGGGAAAATGAGAATAATTGCAGAGCATGGAGCAGTCATGATGATTCAGCCCTATTTTCGCTGATACAGGCTGATTATGGGCTTAAAAGTCGGCAAGATTTCGCAGATGCGCTGAAAAATGTTTCTATGCGCAATAAATTCCATCCAGTAAGAGAATTACTGGATTCCCTTACATGGGATGGAAAAGAGCATATAAGAAGCCTGCTGCCGGAATATCTTGGAGCAGAGGATTCTGATTATACATATCAGGTTATGCGCCTTTGGATGTTGGGTGCTGTTTCAAGAGTGTATAAACCTGGAAGCAAATTTGATTATACGATTATTCTACAGGGTTCACAGGGCATTGGCAAGAGCACATTTCTGAAATTGATGGCTTTGGACGATTCATGGTTCAATGATTCATTGGACAGCTTGGATTCAGACAAGGCAGTGCAGTCTCTTACAGGTTCATGGATAATTGAGCTTGCAGAGCTTAAATCCTTGGCAAGGACGGCGGGCGGTGTGGAGAGTGTAAAGCGATTCCTGACAGCCACACAGGACAAATATAGGATTCCTTATGAAAGGCGAGCAGACACGTTTTATAGACAGTGTGTATTTGCTGGAACCACTAATAAAGATGATTTCTTGCAGGACGAGACAGGAAACAGGCGTTTTCTTATTATTCACACAGGCGTTACAAAACCATTTAAGAGCCTTTTTACACCAGAAGTTATGGATGATATGAAACAGGCATGGGCGGAAGCAGTACATATTTGGAAAAACGAAGATCCACAGTTGATACTTCCGGAAAACTGTATGCAGCAGGCTAAAGAGCTTCAAGAGGCAAATATGGCAGATGATGGCAAGCGTGGAATTATTATGGACTACTTGGAAGGGAAAACTCAGGTGTGTGCAAGAGAAATATGGTTTGAAGCATTAAAGGAAACTATACCGCCTAAAAACTGGCAGGCATCAGAAATAAATAACATTGTTGCTAAAGTACCGGGATGGGAAAGGCTTAAAACACCACGTAAATTTGATGGATATGGACAACAACGAGGCTTCAGAAAAATAGCAATGAAAACTACAGAAGAGGAATCTGAAAATTCTGAGTTTGTTGTTGTTTCAGAGCAAGAACAAATGGAGCTTCCGTTTGATTAAGTAATTTTGCGGTTGTTTTTATGAATTGTAGTGAAGTTTGTAGAATGAATGTAGTTCGCTTAAACTCAGTATTTACAAGTGTTTCTACATATTCTACAAATACTACATTCTATAAAAAGAAATATATAAAAGATAATAATAGAGGGATATAAGGGTATATAAAGAAAACTTTAAACTCTTTGGAACGATTGTAGTTGTAGTCTGTAGTTGGATTTTGTAATGGATTTTATAGGCGGCTTACCGCCGGAAAGGACAATAATTATGAAAATAATGACGCAGGATAAAACACGAGTTTTAAATTTCAAAATGACGTATATCAGTTATGTAAGTAAGAACCGTATTTGTGAGGGTGATTTTGGTATTGCGGAATATGCAAGTCCAGAACGCGCGAAAGAAGTGTTGAATGATATGTTTCAAAAGTATGCAGCAGGAGAAAAAGCGTATATCATGCCGGAGGAGTAACCAGTGAACGATAAAGAAGAATTAAAGCAGATATATGACATCTTCACGAACTGCTGGAGGTTATACAAAAAGCTGTATCCTCCGGGCAGACCTGAAGACGATGTATACTGGCAGGGAGTGGTGAAAGAGATAGAAGCATTACGGAAGAATCATCATCATTCCCGGTTGTGTGAGGACCTTCTTTTAGCAGTAGCAAAAGATCTGGAAAACAAAGCCAAAAGAAATAATCCGGTTGCCAGTATAAAAAAGTAATAATATGGGATTATTGCCATTAAAGATCATATCACGATATGGAAAATGGTGCAAACTGTGGTAAACATGTACCACAACTGTGGTCAGGTTTGATGGTAAAATATATATAACAGGTAATATTTCATTGTTGCGGAGGTGATTTTGGTGGTAGTTATTGGTCTTTTGTTATTTGTGATTGTGTGTGAGCTGGCAGCGATTTATGACAGACAGAATGGAGGTAAGTGACATGGGAAGAAAGAAACAGATTTCAGATCAGAGACGTTTATACACGGAAAGAATGAGGTTGCAGAAGGGGGTATTTAGTTCTCTGGCTAATGCGGCTGGACATATCGGAGAGCTTTATGCGGATTTCGTTCAAAGTGATGAGGTACGCAATTCAATGAGAGCTACAGCAGATAAGGTCACAGAATGCATGGATGGGATTAGGGAGCTTAATGAACTGGAAAGACAGCTGGAAACAGAAAAACAGGAAAGCGAGGATAAGATTTAATGGAGAAAGTAGTAGTTCAGACTGGTGCGAAAACATATCAGATTGCAGATCAGGACGGAAATGATTTGGGAGTATTTCGATTTATTCCGTCGGATGCTGGTATTTTAAAAAGATACAAAGAGGCAGCGGCTTTCTTTGCAGGAATCAATGACAGAATTAAAGGCAAAGATTTTGAAGAGATCCTCCCGGAGTTGGAAAAGGAGGCTGGAGAAAAGATAGATCTGTTATTTGGAGCTCCTGTGTCAGAGAAGTTTTTCAAAATTACCAGCCCGTTTACAGTCCTGGAAAGCGGAGAGACCTTTGCAGAGCAGATTATCACTGTAATTGGTGGAATTATTGAGAAAGAGCTTGAGGCGAGAGAGAAGGCGCAGCAGGAGCGGGTGAGAAAATATATCGCTAAATATACGAAAGAAGAAAGCAAAGCGTAAATACATATAACAGGGCTGTCCTGGTAACGGGATAGTCCTGAGTATAGAACGGCATTGGAAACAGGATTCAGTGCCCGAACCTCAAATAGTTTGGAGGCAGATATAACATGGCAGATGGTTCAATTATCATTGATACCAGGATAGATACCGGCGGTGTGTCGAAAGGAATGAACGCTGTAAAGGCTGGAATGACCAGGATATCCGCGCAGGTATCGAAGATGGGCGATTCAGCAAAAAGTTCTTTCCAGAGGCAGATAACAGCGATAACGGACCTGTATCAGAACTACGAGAAACAGGAACGTAAAGTATCAGAGCTAAAATCAAAGCTCGAAGAACTGAGCAAGGTCAGAATCGAGACAGAAGAATATAAAAAGCTCAAAGACGATATAAAAGCTCTGGAAGATGAGTTTGAAAAGGTTGAGACAAAACAGCGTGAATGGCTTGATATGGGCTTTTCAATAGACTCTGCGCCGCTTCAGGAACTTGACAAACAGATGGACGATATCTGGGCGGATATTGGCAGGCTACAGCGAAAACAAAAAGAGATGCAGACGACCGGAAGGGCCTATGCGGATCCTACATCGACAGATACGTATAAAAGCACAGCTGAGAAGTACAATGCGGAATCACAGAAGCTGGAGCACATAAATGGAAGGCTGTACTCTTCATACAATAAACTGAAGAATAAGGTTGAGGAATACCGGCAGAAAAATAGCCGACTTGTGCAGGTAATGCAGAATTTACAGAAAACTGCTGCCCGTGTAGGTATGGTTGTGAAGAATATGGGTTCCGCATTAAGAAGTGCTGGTTCTGCAATCAAGAGCATGGTCTCAGCGATGAAAAAAGCTGTAGAGAACATGTTTAATCTGAACAAACAGACAAATCGGTCGAGAATGAGTCTTTCCCGAATGCTGGGAATGTCGTTGCTGTTTTCAGGGGTATTCCGGGCGATAAGTGCTGTCAGTGATGGTGTGAAGACCGGATTTGAAAATCTGGCACAGTATTCTAACAGTACCAATTCAGCAATCTCCTCTTTAATGGCCAGCATGACGAGGCTGAAAAACTCATTTGCTACAGCCTTTGCACCTGTTCTCACCGTGGTAGCTCCGATCATGTCAAGATTTATTGATATGATTTCCAGGGCAATCACTTATGTTGGGATGTTCGTTGCGGCACTGACCGGACAGAGCAGTTTTGTAAAAGCAGTTGGAGTGCAGGAGGATTATGCGGCAGGACTGGAAAAGACTTCAAAAAATACAAACCAGGCGGCTAAAAGTACAAAAAAAGCCAATAAAGAAACAGAAGGATATCTTTCTACTCTTGATGAAATCCAACGGTATACATCGAATAAAAATGATGATTCGGCAGCAGATGGAAATGGCATAGGAGATACCGGAGGGTATACAGCGCCTACACCGGCACAGATGTTTAAGAAGGTTCCTGTTGCTGATTCGATCAAAGGAATTGCGGATAAGATTAAGAAATTAATCAAATCGGAAGACTGGGAAGGCCTTGGGAAATATATTGCCAGTGGAATAAATAAGGGGCTTAAAAAAGTCTATGAAGCAATCAGCTGGAAAAAGGTCGGTCCAAAGATAACAAAATTCTGCGATGCTTTTACCCGAACATTTAACAGCCTGGTTGATAATGTAGACTGGAAATTATTAGGACGGACTGTCGGCGCGGGAATCAATACGATTGTCAATACCTTAAACCTGCTGATAACAGGAATAGACTGGAAAAATCTGGGAAAGAAATTCGCAGAAGGAATTACCGGACTAGTAAAAGAAGTCAACTGGAATAATCTGGGGCAGCTCATAGCAAACCGGTTTATGATTACCTGGGATATCTTTAATGGAATGGTACATAATCTGCCATTTTCAGAAATCGGAAAAGCGATAGCGGATGGTCTTAATGGAATCTGTTCAAGGATTTCCTTCCGTGAGATAGCGGATACGCTAGCAACTGGCCTGAATGGAGCGTTTACCACATTGTACAGCTTTACCCGGCGATTTGACTGGACAGGTCTGGTAAATAACATTGCCGGAGGAATTAATACCTTTATTTCAGAGTTCGACTGGAAGAATAATGGGCGCAAACTGGAAGCTTTCCTAAATAGCTTATGCAGTTCACTGGTTGATATGGCAGAAAAAACAGACTGGGAGGCTTTTGGTCAGGGAATTGGTGAGATGCTGGGACAGATCAACTGGGTGAAGCATCTGAAACAGGTAATAACTGCGATTACCCGGACACTGGGTGGTTTGTTCGATGGTTTGGAGGCAAGCGGAACCGCAGGGAAAATAGCTGCTTTTTTGGGTAAGGCGTTTATCGCGGTAAAGATTGCGGATATAACGGGCATTGGAAGCCTGGTAAAATTCCTTGTTACCACTATTGGAAAGAAGCTGATTACAGAGGAATCAGTACAGGCATTAGCGGGAAATATTTCTAATCTGACCAATGGCGCGCTTGCTGGATCTACATCCGGCATTGCTACATTTGCATCTTCTTTGGGCTCTTTAGTTGGGACTGCCGGTGCAATTACACTGGTCACTGCCGGAACGGTTATGCTTACGAAGAAAATTGCTGAGTTAGTAGAAACTGCGCAGGGCGGAAACGGAATTTTAACTCAGACAGGTGGATACTTACATGATTATGCTGGCAAGATGGGCGAAGCTCATGCAATTACGAACAAACAGGTAGAAGAACTGTGGGCTTTAGTAGAAGCAGATGAGATTGCCGGTAAGTCAAACAGTGAGATGTATGACAGCATGGTTCAGAAATTGGGCGAATATGGCGTATCGGCTGAGAAAGCAACGCAGATCCTTGAGCAATATGGAGCGCAAGCCGGAGTGTCAAGTGCATTTGTTGAAGAAATGACAGGTAAGGTGCAAGCTCTGGGAAAAGGTTTTTCTGAAAGCTCTTCCACAATAGATACATCTTCAATAACTGTGAAAGAATCAATAAAAGGAATCAGAAGTGTACTATATGATCTCAGTGTATCTTCTAGTGAGTATGCAGGAACATACAGAGGTGTTTTAGAAGTATTTAATAATGCAAGCGGATCAGCGGCCAATGCGCAGGATGCTTTTAATATTGTCTATAATGCCCTGAAAGAAGCAGGAGTCCCATTGGATGAGCTGAATAAAAAACTGGCACAGGAGTTTCCTTACGCAGCTCAGGCGACAAAAAACAGTGTTGATTCTAGTATTGTTGAGGCTCAGAAGACAGTAAGTAGTTCAACTGGAAAAATGAAAACGGATGCGGAGACTAATCTTGCAGGAGTAAAGAAAGCAGCAGAGGATGCTTCTGGAGGTGTGAATACAACCACAGTGACAAACTGGGGGAATTCGGCATCAGAAGTAAAGAAAAATCTGGATAAAATGAAGCAGACTGCCAATTTAAAGCTTGGCGAGATGCAGAAGACTGTGGAGAGCCATTTTTCAGGTCAGTATAACACAATGACTAAGAAATGGGAAAAGGCTTGCGAGAGAATTGGCCAATTGATAACTCAGATGGTGCGTAGTACAAAGGATAGTTTAAACGGACTTACCAGAAATATGAATACGATTGGAAATGAGATGAGCAATAATCTGATTAATGGGATTTCCGGGGCAGTAACAGGAATCGCAGGGATTCTGAATGAAGTAGTTAGTAAGGTTAACAGCACGATCAGCAATGTTAATTCTTCTCTTTCCGGTATTGAGAAGGCATTTACATTTTCTTACGATGTTACAACCCCTGATGGGAAGCGGAGATGGGGTAAATACTCAATGAATTTACCAAGAGTCAATACAGTTCCATATCTAGCAAAAGGAGCAGTCATCCCACCTCGAAGCGAGTTCCTGGCTGTGCTTGGAGATCAGAAACAAGGCAACAACATCGAGACACCGGAAGCTCTGCTCAGAAAGATCGTCCGGGAAGAAACAGCAGGACGACAGACTGGCGGCGGAAGTTACCGATTTACAGCGCAGATCAACCGCAGGACACTGTTTGACGAGATGATGAAAGAAGCGCAGATGAGACGAGACACAAGCGGCAGAAACCCGTTTGAGATGGCATAGAATAATTCCCTGTCATGCAGAAAGTGTGGCAGGGGAAATACAGGGAGGATTCAATGCTTACAAGAGAAGCGACTTATGAAGATTATGGATTTTCAGAAGATGAAGATAAAAGATTGGGTGAATTTTGCAAGAATCTTGAGATGCGTGACAAGATATTGCTGTTGCAGTGCGCAGCGGAGGTGTATCCGAACATTGTTGACGAATTATACTGCTGTATCGTAATTGGAATGAGTTATGACAAGATGCACAAAAAGAAGTTTGTTGCGCTTGATCGTAAAGATTTTTATGCGTACCGGAAGAAAACGTTGGCTGTGTTCCGGGCGGCATTACAGGCATGTAATAGATATCCGTTTTAAAGGTTAGAGTAGAACCTGACAAAACCCCACATATCACTCTATATAGGGGAAAACTTACGGAAACCTACGATTTCAGCATATATAGCCGAAAATATTAGCGTCTTCTCGGATTGGTAACCTGTCAAAACCGTCTGTTTCTCTGTATAGGGAATACATCTTGGAAAAACGTGGAGCTTCAGGGTATATAGTGGGGAAGTGTGTTGACAAGAAATTCCAAGGTTCCCGCATATATAGCCGAAATCTTAGTATTTTTTAGTACTTTGATTACCTAGTAAAACTTAGTATTTTGGCTCATATAGGCGGAGGCTTTCCATGGAAACATCAGAAAACCTCATGATTTTTCTGTATAGGATTATGGAACCTAACAAAAGCTAACATTTTTGTATATATAGGCAAAACCTTAAAAAACCTAATATTTTTCGGATATAGAGGTGCAGAACTTAACAAAACTTAACATTTATCGGCATATAGATGAAAAAATGTAGGGAATTCGTTGACACGATTACGCGCGGGTGACTATTCAGAGATTTCGGAGTCCCTAAAAGTCTGGCGCATGATTCCAAAATGAACTTCGAACGAACTTCGAGAAAATGCACTCAGATGTTATCGAACTCCGAGCGAACCCCGAGAAATGACCTTTTAATGAGTCAGTAAACAAAGAGCGAACAGAGAGAACATGAACAATACACGAACAAAACAAAAAGGAGATTTTTATGAATGGATGTAATGAAAATGCAATTGAATTTATGACCAATGGTACCAAAGCAACATTAACATTCTCTCAGGGCCGGTATAAGTCAGTAATCCGCAAGCTGGCAGAGAAACATCCTGATGATTGTCAGATTATTGCGGATAACGAGGACGGAAGTATTTGCGCTCATGTTCCAGTATCCTGGCTTCGGATTTCTCCACCAAGGCAGTATACAGAGGAGCAGCGGCAGCAGATGGGAGAAAGACTGAGACAGAACAGATCTGAAAATACAGCAACACAAGGATAAAACAGGGCGAGAAACGATTGTAGAGTGTTTGAGGTAAAGTTGTAAGGGAGAGCAAATAAAAAGGCTAAATGAGCCGATAAAACAGTAGAAGCGGTGATGCTGGCAGTTAATAAAAATCCTGCTGCCGAACCTACGGTTCAATAAAAGACCTATTATGAGAAATACGGTCATTTACGGTCATGCGTTATTACTGATTTTTACGGTATTGGTCTGATTGAAGCAGTGAAAAGTTATAAAAAGGGGCATCCATTATTTTGAGGATCCCTGTTATTGATAATGAAGCCGCAGGAAAGCCGCACAAAGCCGTGACGAACCCGTGAGAAATGGAATTAAAGCGGCGAGAAACAGGCGAGAATCAGCATTATGTTGGAAAAAGATTGCATTTCCGCATATATAGCCGAAAAGCAATAACATATTTACTCATGGTTGTTGAGAAATGTTGAGATTTTTTATAT
>OLQK01000776.1_pt1 | contig 28281 bp, 19 predicted proteins | sample 1672501 | NCBI WGS metagenome assembly OLQK01 (sample SAMEA3136693, study PRJEB25190) | human gut metagenome | biome: human gut; feature: human-associated habitat; material: faeces | place: Austria | collected 2013
CGCCCTACAAGGCCTGTGTCAATTTGGTTTAACAGCAAAATTTGGCCTGGGAAGGTACGTTCCCGGGCTTTTTTTCAGGCTCGTGAGCCTGCACGGCGCGCGAAGCGCGGCGGGCAAAAAACCACCCGCTATGCGGGTGCGCGTCGAAGGCTCCGCCCTTGCGTCAAAACGCCGCCAGTCGGGATACGATACGGGTGTTCAAGTCGTATCAGCCCGGAAAGGCGGCCGTTTTGGCAAACAAGGCACACAGCCTGTCACACACGAAGTGGATGTGCAAGTACCACATCGTGTTCACACCGAAGTATAGGCGCAAACTGATATACAGCCAATACAGGGATTCGCTGGGCGAGATATTCCGCAACCTGTGCAGGTACAAGGGGGTGGAGATAATCGAGGGGCACCTGATGCCCGACCACGTCCACATGCTGGTCAGCATACCTCCCAAGATCAGCGTGTCCAGCTTCATGGGCTACCTCAAGGGCAAGAGCGCGCTCATGATGTTCGACAAGCACGCCAACCTCAAGTACAAGTTCGGCAACAGGCACTTCTGGTCCGAGGGCTACTACGTGTCGACCGTCGGCCTGAACGAGGCGACGATAGCGAAGTACATCAGGGAGCAGGAGGCCCACGACATCGCGCTGGACAAGTTGAGCGTCAAGGAGTACGAGGACCCGTTCAAGAGGAAGTAGGGGAGCCCCTTTAGGGGCTGCCCGGTAGTACGAGGGCCGCTTTGTGCGGCCCGCGAGAGACAAGGGCGGTACGGCTTGAACGAAGTGAGAGGCAGCGCCTTTAGACGCTGCCGGCCCCCCTCGGCCTTATAGGCCCAGAGCAAACCATCCCTTTGAGGGGTGGTTCATGATTGCGCCTCAGTGCGCCAGCGACGCTTCTACCAGGTATTTCTTTCTCTCATGTTCTGCGCATGATATGGCTTCTGGGCCTCAATTTGCAGTTCTCGACGGGATGCGCCCGCGCCGCGCCGGCTCCACAATGGCTCTCGCCGCGAGGCGGGGCGCACCGCTCCGTCCACGGCTCAGGCAAGAGGGGAGGGGCCGACCGCGCCGCAGAGGACGGCCGGCGGCACGCCTCCGCAGAGGGAGAAAGGGATACCATGACCTCTTCACGCACTCCGGGAATTTCACGTCGAAACTTCCTCCTCGGCAGCGGCTTGGCAGCTGCGGCCGCGGCGGGCGCAGGGCTCGTCGGTTGCGCCCCGCAGGCGCCGGCCGCCGCGCCGGGCGCTGACGACCTGGCCGCCACGGGCGAGGGCGCCGCAACCGCCGGCGAGGGCAACGTCTACGTTTCCATCGCCGAACAGCTGAATCCCCAGGACTACGACTACCGCCAGAACTCCGGCGACCTGTCCCAGGTGCTGTCGCCCTGGAAGCTCGGGAACATGGAGTTCTCCAACCGCATCGTGAAGTCCGCGGCCGGTTCCAACTACGAGAACGGCGGCTGGGACGCCTTCGTGGAGTACTACCGGCGCTTGGCGGCCGGCGGCACCGAGATGATCTGGGTGGAGAACTTCGCCCATATCTTCCTGCCCTACAAGAACGCCATCAACGCCAACATCGATGAGTTCACCGACGAGCAGGTGCGCCAGCTCACCGACGCCATCCACGCCGAGGGCGCGAAGTGCGGCACTCAGACCGACATCATGGGCTCGGCCTTCTACAAGGAGGTGTCGGCCCGCGGTGGCCACGACGCCCAGTACTTCACCCTGGAGGAAATCGACTACATGGTGGACTCCTACGTGGCGGCCGCCAAGAAGTTCAAGGCCTGGGGCTTCGATGCCTGGGAGCTGAACTGCGCCGGCAACAACCAGACCCAGTGGTTCTTCTCGAAGTCGCGCAACCACCGCGACGACGAGTACGGCTCCCAGACTTTCGAGAACCGCGTGCGCTTCATCAGTCGCGTCATCGACGCCGTGCACGAGGAGGTGGGCGAGGACTTCCCCATCCAGGTGCTCATGGACGCCATCAACGAGTCCGACCAGCTCATCGGCGAGAACGCCGAGTTCAACACCGTGGAGGACAACATCGAGATCGCGAAGTTGCTCGAGAAGGCCGGCGTGGCCAGCCTGCACATGCGCCTCGGGCCTCAGGAGCAGCACGCCACGCAGTTCCTCGGTGACTTGTACTTCGACACCCGCGGCGGTATCGGCTCCACCAGCTTCGGCGGCCAGTTCGACTTCACCCGCCACTTCCAGGGCAAGCTCGTGGCGAACCACGACGGCTGCGGCCTCATGCTGAACCTGTCGAAGATGTTCAAGGACGCCGTGTCCATTCCCGTGGGCACCGTGACCTACCTCGACCCGGCCCACGCGCCCGACTTCATGAACCAGGCCATCGCCGACGGCATGTGCGACTTCATGATGATGAACCGCCCGCTGACCGTGGATCCGCAGTACGTGAACAAGCTGAAGGAAGGGAAGATCGACGAGATTCGCCCCTGCACCCGCTGCTGCCACTGCTGGAACGACACGGTGAAGGGCGACCCCTACTCCACCGAGGGCTTCGGCGGCTCCTGCTACTGCTGTCGCCTGGATCCCATTCGCGACAACGTGGGCCAGGAAGAGAAGGGCATGCCCGGCTGGTTCGATCCGCCGGCGGGCGAGGGCAGCAAGAACGTCATGGTTGTGGGCGCCGGTCCTGCCGGCATGGAAGCGGCTCGCATCGCTGCCGAGCGCGGCTACACGGTGACGCCCTACGATAAGAAGAGCTCCACGGGCGGCATGCTGAGCTTCGCCGCCGCTATCAAGGGCCCGCACCAGAATCTGGAGGACTACAGCGTCTGGAGCCGCGCCGACTTGGAGCTCAAGGGCGTGAATATCGTGACCGATACCGAGGTGGACGCCGCCTTCATCAAGGAGCAGGCGCCCGACGTGGCCATCCTCGCTTTGGGCGGCGCCCGCGACAGCCTGGGGCTCGAGGGCGACGGCGAGACCAATGTCATCTCCATCGACGACATCGTGAACGCCGCCGACACTATCGGCCAGAACGTCACCATCGTGGGCGGCAACATGCAGGCTACCGACGTGGCGGCCTACCTCATGGAGCAGGGCAAGAACGTGACCATCGTCACGCCGGAGAACGCCAACATGCTGGCGAAGGGCCAGTCCATCTGGTGCAAGCGGTTCGCGCTGCCCATCCTGTACGCCCACGGCATGAAGGTGTGGCAGGAGTCCGAGCTCGTGAGCGCTGCCGGCGGTGTGGCTACGGTGAAGACGGCCACGGGCACCGAGACCCCCTATGCCTGCGACACAGTCATCGAGGCCATGGACATGCTGCCGAACAAGGCCATGCTGGACGAGCTTTCCGGCATCGAGGCCTACGCGGTGGGCGACTGCGACGATCCCTACAACATCGAGTACGCCATCCGCGCCGGCAACTTCTGCGCCCGGGCCATCTAAGTTCCGTCGTTGCTGACGCAACGACGGGAACGCCGATCTTCGGCGCTACTCCCCTCCCTGCGCCGTTTCGGATGGAGGACGCCCCCTGCATTCCCGGGGCGTCCTCTTTTTGTTATCCGGCGAACTTCTCGAAGAGGTCGATGAGATCCTGCTGGGCGTGGACGTCGCACTTGCGGTAGATGTTGGCGATGTGGGTGCCGGCGGTGCCCTTCGAGATGGTCAGCCGTTCGGCTACCACCTTCAGGGTGCGTCCGCGGGCGAGCAGCTCCAGCACCTCGGTCTCGCGCTCGGTGAGGCCGTGAGCGGCGGCGAAGGCGGCGCAGCGCTCGCGGTGGACGGCCCCTTCGGCCCGCTCTTCCTGGGACAGCCGCAGCGATTCCTCGAAGAGGCATACCTGGTCCTCGGGGAGCACCACGAGGGCCACCACCACAAGAGCTACGATGCAGGCCAGGCCGAGGAAGGCCGCGTGATGGGAGGCATAGGGGAGAATGGCCAGGTTCACAAGGCGTCCCGCCAACATGGCCGTGTAGGTGACGAGGGCGTAGAGCCCGAAGTAGCGGGCCGGCCGCGCCGACACTTGGGCGGCGAAGGCGGTGAGCACCCAGGCCACCAGGTTGATGACCTCGAAGCCGGCGCCGACGAGCAGCACCGCCGCCACCCAGAAGGCGCTCGCGCCCCCGTCGGGCAGTGCCAGGATGACGAAGCCGGCTCCGGCGCAGGGGAGGGCCAGGCGGTAGAAGAAGGCCAGGCCGCCGTGCTTCCGCGCGAAGCCGAGAGCTGCCATGAGCAGCCCTGCTGCTGCGATGTGGCTGACGAACAGGGCGACGCTCGACAGGGTGAGGCCGGTGAAGCGGGCGCTCGTGAACACGTCGCAGGTGCGGCACACGATGCCGAGGAGCAGGATGGCCAGCAGCAGGCGCAGGAAACGCCCGGGCACCTTCTCGGGCGCATCGGGCGCGGCGGCGGTCCGGACTTTCGCCGTCGCGGCGGGACTTGGGGTTGCGCTGGGGCTTGCTGCGGGCGCGGCCTTCAGGATGAACGCCGCCGAGAGGGGCAGCGCCACCAGTACGAGGGCCTGCCAGAACGCGGCCAGATGCTCGCCGACGAGCAGGGCGGCGATGGCGATGGCCGAGGCCACGATGGTGGCCAGAGCGATGATGCGGGCGAAGTCGTGCTTGGGGAAGGCGAGGGATGCCAGGCCGTAGAGACAGTGCAGGGCCCCGCAGAGCAGGCCGCACACCCCGCAGCAGGCGAGGATGACGGCGGGGCTCGGGGCGAGGAAGGCGGCCAACACGAGGCATGCCGCAGCGACGAGCAGGGCGTCGGTCGCCGCCGAGAGCGCCTTGAGGTGCCGCTGGGGCACGGCGATGAACGCCACGGCCGAGACCATGCCGCCCGCCAGCACCAGCGCGATGGGCGCGAAGATGCCCGGGCCGCCGAGCGGTTCTGTGCCCGTATAGGTCAGTAAGGCGATGAGCCATCCGTGGAACAGGCCGAAGCCGCCGATAAACCGAATCTCCCGTGTCGTCATGGGAATGCTCCCTCCCCGCAAACCGTTTTGTCGCGCATTCCCCTGTGGTGGCTGCGATCGTCGCTGCCCGCACCTACGGGCACGCTGCCGCCTTCCGCACGGCCGGGCTCCCCTTCCCGCACCGCCGCGGAACGCCCCTCATTATACCCGACTCCATCCGCCCCCGGAAAGAAAGGCTCGTCGGCGCTCTTTAGGCACAATGGTCATCTTGCTTCCTCAAGTCTTCCTGCGCTCTCTTGTTCTGGCCAGGATGCGAAAAATGTCAGTGGGTCACTCTCCTCTGGGTGGTTTCATGCTAAAATGAGCGCCAGCAAACCCGGTCGGCCTCTGCTTTGCATGCACACTACCGGGTGGTTTTTTATTTGGGGGGGGTGCGGGGGATGAGATATGACAAGCCGTGGCTTTCGTTGGAAGAACAGGCCGATCTGCTGGCTCAGCGCAGCCTCGAGGGGGATAGGGCCGTTGTTATTGAGCATCTGAGAGACGTTGGCTACTATCGCCTGAGTGGATATTGGCACGTTTTCAAGGACGAAGATGACTCGTTCAGGCCTGGGACAACGTTCGATCGTGTTTGGGGCCTGTATGTCTTCGACAGGCAGTTGCGGCTTACTACTCTTGACGCCATCGAACGGGTTGAAGTATTCATGCGCTCGCGATTGGCATACTATCTTGCCGATAAGACGGGCGTATTCGGCTACCTGGAAAGGCCGGCGCTTCCTCGTCTTAGTCAAGAGGAATACCTTTCCTTTCTCAAGCGGTGCATGGATTGCTATGGTCGATCAAGGGAGCCCTTCGCGGATCATTTCCGCAAAGTGTACGGGGATGAGTGCGGCATGCCGCCGTATTGGGTGATGGTCAACCTCATGGAGATGGGGCTGTTGCTCCGGCTGTACAAGGGTGCTTCCTGCGACATACGAGGTGAGATTGCGTCCGAAGTAGGCGTGACGGCAACGGTGCTCGACTCATGGCTGGTTGCTCTGAATACCGTTCGCAATATATGTGCTCATCACAGCAGGCTCTGGAATCGGCCGTTTGGCACGAGGCCGATGATTCCTCGAGCTAAAAACGATGCGCGATGGCATGAGCCCTACAAAGTGGAAAGCGACCGTATATTTGGCGTGCTCACGATATTGAGCTGCCTTTTGGAGGTGATAGCGCCAGACACATCATGGCGCTGCCGCCTGTTCGCGCAACTCGAAGGGCGAACGGAGATGGACATGCTGTCCATGGGTTTCAGACCCGGTTGGCAGGAATGTCCTTTCTGGAAACCCTGGATGCAAGATGTTGCCTGGGCTGCAGATCGTCAAGCGACGATCCAATAAGACAGAATGCGGAAACGGGCTGGGAAAACATCTTTCCAGCCCGTTTCGTGCGGCGGATTTAACCCTTTACACCATTGCATTTAAACTTTTAACTTTGAAATGGGAAGTTAAACCGTTCTTACGTGTTGGCGGCTTCTACGGCTTGGACGAGGAACTCGGTGGCGCCAACGCCTGCGGCATCGTCGTAGTACTTCGTGAAGCGGGGGTCGGCGAGGTAGCCGTGGGCGAGGGCGAGGTAGGTGGCGGTGTCGAAGCCGGGGCCCCAGTGCACGGTGATCCATTTGCGGTGCATGGCCGCCAACTCGGCCGCCTCGGGGCTTGATGGGTCGTCGGTGGCCCGAGCCAGGCGTAGCTGCACCTTGATGGCCTCTTCCAGCAGCTCTTTGGCGTCCCATTCGTCCCGGGTCAGGTTCATCATGCGCTCGTTGGAGGCGTCGATGGCGTCGTTGCCGTAGCGCTCGCGGGCCTCGGTGCCGTAGGTCTCCTCGAACTGCTGGAGGCCCTCGCGATTCATGGCCTCGAAGCTGTCTTCAGTGGTCATAACTCTCATCCTCGTTCCGTCTGTCGGTTGCCGTCCGCTGTCAGCCGTGCGCTTTTCGCGCTGCGCCTCGCAGTATGCAGCATGACGTAACGGAAAGGTCAAGGCAATCGCCGGCACCCCTCGGTTGCGAAGTCGTTGGGGCCGGCGAGGTTGGGGCTCTTCGCGGGGGTGGGCGACCGGGAGGTCGCCTCTACGAAGGTGTGTGCCGGGCAACACTTTGTCCCGGAACGCGACGCAGGGCCGAGAAGATGTCTTCTCGGCCCTGCGTGGGAGAGGCCCCGGCGGGAGGGAGGAAACGCGCCGGGGCCAGAGAGATGATCGCGGGGGTGCTAGGCTTCCAGGTACTGGATGATCTCCTTCGCGCCGGTGACGCCCGAGGCGATGGAGAGGCCGCAGGCGGTGCCGGGGATGTCGTAGTAGGGGCGGCAGAAGGCGCTGCCCATGTTGAGGCCGCCGATGAACAGGCCATCGATGGGCTTGTTGTCGGCATCCAGCGCGGTCAGGCGGTCGTTGGTGCGGATGCCGCCGATGGTGGCCCAGTAGGCCGACTGGTACTCGAACAGGTAATAGCCCTTGCCGTCCTTGATCTCGGTGAGGAACATGGGATCCTTGCCGAAGTCGGCGTCTTCCTTGCTCTGGCAGAACTCGTTGTAGCGCTTCACGGTTTCTTCCAGGTTCGTCAGGCCGAAGGCCTCGGCGCACTCGGCGATGGTGTCGCCCTTGACGGCCCAGCCCTCGCTCACGGCGGCCTCGAACTGCTCGGGGGCGTGGCTCAGCACGGGATAGAACATCTCGCGGCCGAAGTTCCAGTCGGGCTCGCCCAGGTGCTTGTACACGCCCTCGGCCACGCAGGCGTCGTAGTACTCCCCGTCGACGAGCACGTAGTAGTTGCCGTTGTTCAGGCCCGCCTGGCCGCTGTACACCAGTGGGTCGAAGGCCATGTTCTGCTCGTTCATGAAGCGCTCGCCGGTCTCGTCCACCATGAGGCCGCCGTAAATGGCGAAGCACAGGTTCTCGTTGTTGAGGTTCCAATCGGCGTCGTACATGGCGCTGCCGTGCTTCTGGTTGGCGCCGCAGATCTCGTTGCTGATGAGCCCGTAGTAGTTCTCGCAGACCGCACCGGCCGCCTCGGCCATGCGGATGCCGTCGCCGGAGTTCGTGGGCGTGCCCATGTTGACGAGCGGCACGCCGAGGAAGCGGTCGTGGATCATCTCCTCGCTGGCACCGAAGCCGCCCGTGGCCAGAAACACCGCCTTGGTGGCGATGGACAGCACCGTGTTGTTGTCGCGGATGGCCTTCACCCCGGCGACGACCCCGTCCTCGAGCACGACCTCGGTGGCCTCGCAGTTGTAGATGAACGAGCCGCCCATGGCCTCGATGGCGCTCACGATGGGCTGGATGCGCTCTTCGCCCACTTCCACGAAGTTGTGCAGGGGCGCCCATTTCAGCGACTCGCCGTACTGCGGATCGCCGGTGTACTCCACGTAGTTGTAGAAGTGCAGGCCGCAGTCGACGAGGCTCTCGAAGGCCTCGGTGCTGTTGGACAGCAGGTTTTTCAGCAGCTTGGTGTTGGCCGAGCCGCGGGCCCATTCCACGTAGTGGTCGTACAGCGCCCGCTCGGTGGCGATGGTGATGCCGCTGGCCTTCTGGTTCGAGGTATTGCAGGCGGCCGGGCCGGACAGGTTCGCCAGGTTGGACGAGGCGCAGGAGGGGCCTTTCTCCAGCAGCAGGGGCGTCTTGCCCTCCTTGGCCAGCTTGTAGGCGGCCAGAAGGCCGCCGGCGCCGCCGCCCACGATGACGGCGTAGGCGCTCGATTCCTCCACGGGAAGGTCGGCGTAGCGCTCCTGCAGGGCCGAATCGGTTTCCGCGCCCGTGTCGCCCTGGGTGCTCGCGAGCTCGCTTTGGGCGGGCGAGCAGGCGGAAAGGGCCCCCGCCGCGGCCAGGGCGATCGACCCGGCGCCGGCCCACTTGAGCAGTCCTCGGCGAGAAATAGACGGCTGGTTTTCCATAGTCATGTCATCCTCCTCTAATGACGGCGTTCCGCACGCCGCGGCTCTGGCTCCCTTGGGCAGAGCGTTGCGGCGATAAGAGAACCATAGGGCACGTCGGGAGGGCGGAAAACCTGCCTTTGGATTGATTTATGCCAGAAATGTACTCTGCGGGCTCGTCATACCAATGGGTGTATACACGGCGATGACCAGGTATTTTGCCTCGGCTACGGGAGGAGGGCCGTTAGCGCTCGGCGCTACCCAGGCCCTTCGCGCTGAGAACGAGGGAGATGAGCTCTTGGCGGGTATGCACGCCGAGCTTCGCGTAAATGCGGGCCACGTGGGTCTTCGCCGTGCTGCGCTCGATGGAGAGGTACTCGGCGATGAACGGGGCGCTTCGTCCCTCGGCGAGCAGGCCGAGCACCTCGTGCTCCCGAGCCGTCAGCTGCGCCTCGGCGGCCAGCCGGGCGATGGTATCGGCGGCCTCCTGCTCGGAAGACGCGGCGGAGGGAGATGTCGTGGAATCCGGGGCAAGGGGCGTCGGGGCCGCCTCCTCCCGGGCCGTCGCAGGAGAAGCGTCGTCCTCGTTCCGGTTCGTGCCCTCGGCGTCGTGCGCGCCCCAGAACAGGTCGTCGAGGCTTTGCTCGTTGAGCAGGTAGAGACCGCAGAACACCAGAAGGCAGATGATGGCGGCGTCGGCGAGGCTGGAGGAGAGCATTGTGGGCAGCGAGGGGGCGGCCAGGCTCATCAGGTAGATGAGGGCCGCGGGGCCCGTGAGCAGCAGGTAGACGCCGCCCATGATGGTGGAGAACGGGACTTCGGCGTAGGTGGCCAGATCGAGCGCGACGACGATGATGCCCGTCCACACGATAATGCCCAGGGCGGTTTCCACGAACGCCACCGCTTCGGCGCCGAAGCCGCCGGACAGGCGCATGGCGCACACGACGGCGGAAATGAGAACGAGGCAGCGGATGAGGGATATATGGCTCGTATCGTCGTGGGCGATGGCGCTCAGCCACAACAGGGCCAGGGCGGCGAGGTAGGCTCCCCCGGTGAGTCCGGGCCCCAAGGGCGCGGCGTTGGCCGAGGCGAGGTGGGCCACGAAGGCCAGCACGATGAGGCCCGCGGCCGGCCGAACGCGCAGGATGATCTGCCGGCGAACGTGCACCGAGGGGGCGCCGCGGCCCTCGCTCGTCTCCGGGCCGAGGTCGAGGCGGGAGGCGGCCAGGGCGACGGCGAGGGCCATGCACACCGATGCGGCGAACAGGGCTGTCGGGGCGTCGAGGGGAAGGGCGGAGCCGGCGAAGATGCCTCCCACGGTGGCTGTGACGAACACCTTCCGCATGGTGGCATTGGAGAGGGAGAGGAGCGATTTGTAGACGAAGATCTCGAGGAACGTGCCCGCGATGGCCGTAACGCCGCTCCCCACCGGGGCCCAGGCGGGCACCGCCACGGCGAGGAAGGCGCCGACGAAGATGCCGATGAGGCTCAGGTAGGCGAGATGCTTCGCGGTGAACGACGCCACGAGGCGCGGGCCGGCCGCTATGACGAAGACGCTGGCCACAACGACGAAGAGGGAATGGGGCGAGCGGCCGTCGTCGATGTCGGCATAGAAGCGGAAGAACCACAGGCTGAGCAGGGTGGTGCCGATGGCGCAGAGGAGGGCGGCTGCGAAAAGTTGCAGCGCCGTTTTCCGGGAATCGTTTACTGCGAGATTTCCAACCATAATCTGCCTTTGGGGATGACCGAGGTGCGGCCCGTGCGCACCGTTGCCACCGCATGGTACCACAGGATACTTTGCCGGTGGTTCGTTGCCCTCTTTCGGGTGGGCGTGCGCCGGCCTGCTTCCTCTCGCAACAAAGTCCTGTTCCAGCCCTATTTTCCAGAAAATTTCCATGGCTCGTAAAAATTTTTCTTGACTCGGCCTTCACGCCGTAGTATTTTAGCGAATTGCAACTTTTTTGCAGATTTGCGATGGACGTGAAGGAGGAACAGCCTCGTGGCAATGGATAAGAAATCCGCTCCCACCAGCCTTTACAGGGATCGCCGAAGCTTCGCGAAGATTCCCGACGTCATGGACGTCCCGAACCTGATCGCTATCCAGACGGAAAGCTTCGACTGGTTCAAGAACGAGGGCTTGGCCCAGGCGTTCGCCGATGTGTGCCCGATTGAGAACAACACCGGCGACATGTGCGTGGAATTCGGTAAGCACGAGTTCGGCGAGCCCAAGTACACGGTGGACGAATGCAAGGAGAAGGACGTCACCTACCAGGCGCCGCTCTTTGTGGAGATCCGCTTCATCAACCGTGAGACCGGCGAGATCAAGGAGCAGGAGGTGTTCATGGGCGACTTCCCGCTCATGACGCCGCGCGGCACCTTCATCATCAACGGCACCGAGCGCGTGGTCGTCTCCCAGCTCGTGCGCTCCCCGGGCGTGTACTTCGCCTCTGAGCGCGACAAGACCTCCGACAAGACCATCTACAACGCGAAGGTCATCCCTTCCCGCGGTGCGTGGCTCGAGTTCGAAACCGACAAGCGCGACCTGCTCTCCGTGCGCATCGACCGCAAGCGCAAGCAGCCGGCCACCCTGCTCGTGCGCGCCCTCGGCCTGGCCGAGACCCGCGAGGAGATCATCGAGCTTCTGGGCTCCTCCGAGATGGTGCTGCGCACGCTCGACCGCGACCCCGCCACCACCAAGGAAGAGTCGCTCATCGAGCTGTACAAGCGCTTCCGTCCCGGCGAGCCGCCGACGATCGATTCCGCCCGCACGCTGCTCGACGGCCTGTTCTTCAACCCGCAGCGCTATGACCTGGCCAAGGTCGGTCGCTACAAGATGGACAAGAAGCTCGGCTTCACCCCCGAGGAGAACGATTCCTCCACGCTGACCAATGAGGACATCATCCACACGATGCGCTACATCATCGGTCTGCACAACGGCGACGAGGGCTTCGTCACCGACGACATCGACCACTTCGGCAACCGCCGCATCCGCAGCGTGGGCGAGCTGATCCAGAACCAGTTCCGCATCGGCCTGTCGCGTATGGAGCGCGTGGTGCGCGAGCGCATGTCCATGCAGGAGCCCGACGAGATCACGCCGCAGTCGCTCGTGAACATCCGCCCCATCGTGGCCGCCATCAAGGAGTTCTTCGGAAGCTCCCAGCTCTCGCAGTTCATGGATCAGTCCAACCCCGCCGCCGGCATTACGCACAAGCGCCGTCTGTCGGCTCTGGGCCCGGGCGGTCTGTCCCGCGAGCGCGCCGGCTTCGAGGTGCGCGACGTCCACACCTCCCACTACGGCCGCATGTGCCCCATCGAGACGCCTGAAGGCCCGAACATCGGCCTTATCGGCTCTCTGGCCACCTATGGCCGCATCAATCCTTACGGCTTCATCGAGACGCCCTACCGCCGCGTGATCGACGGCAAGGTGACCGACGAGATCGACTACCTGACCGCCGATGAGGAAGAGAACTTCACCATCGCCCAGGCCAACGACTTGTTCGATCTGGAAACCCGCGAGTTCGGCTACACCGACGAGGACGGCGTCTTCCACAAGTCCGCCCGCGTGCTCGCCCGTACCACCGACACCAACGGCGTGTTCGGCGAGGCCATGGACGTGCCGCCGGAGATGGTCAACTACATGGACGTGTCGCCGCGCCAGATGACCTCCGTGGCTACCTCGCTCATTCCGTTCCTCGAGCACGACGACGCCAACCGCGCCCTCATGGGCTCGAACATGCAGCGCCAGGCTGTGCCGCTGCTGCGTCCGAGCGCCCCGCTCGTGGGTACTGGCATCGAGCACCGCATCGCGGTGGACTCCGGCGAGATCCTCGTGGCCCAGCGCCCCGGCGTGGTCGATTACGTTGACGGCCAGACCATCATCATCCTGAACGACGACGGCGAGTACGACGAGTACCTCATTCCGAAGTTCCAGCGCTCCAACCAGTCCGGTTGTATCAACCACCGTCCCATCGTCCGCAAGGGCGACGAGGTGCAGGCCGGCGACGTGCTGGCCGACGGCCCGTCCTGCGATGGCGGCGAGCTGGCGCTCGGCCAGAACCTTATGATCGCCTACATGCCGTGGGAAGGCTACAACTACGAGGACGCTATCATCGTGTCCGAGCGCGTCGTGGCCGAGGACCTGCTGACCTCCATCCACATCTCCGAGTACGAGGTGGACGCCCGCGACACGAAGCTGGGCCCCGAGGAGATTACCCGCGAGATCCCCAACATCTCCGAGGACATGATTTCCGACCTGGACGCCGACGGCATCATCCGCGTGGGCGCCGAGGTGTTCCCGGGAGACGTGCTGGTGGGCAAGGTCACCCCGAAGGGCGAGACCGAGCTCACCGCCGAGGAGCGCTTGCTTCGCGCCATCTTCGGCGAGAAGGCCCGCGAGGTGCGCGATACGTCGCTGAAGGTGCCCCACGGCTCCGGCGGCCGCGTCATCGGCATCTACCGCTCCTCCCGCGAGGCCGGCGATGATCTGGCCCCCGGCGTGAACGAGCTCGTGCGCATCTACGTCGCTCAGAAGCGCAAGGTGCAGCAGGGCGACAAGCTGTCCGGCCGTCACGGCAACAAGGGCGTTATCTCCCGCGTGCTGCCGGTGGAGGACATGCCCTACCTCGCCGACGGCACCCCGATCGACGTCATCCTGAACCCCCTGGGCGTTCCGTCCCGTATGAACGTCGGCCAGCTGCTCGAGAACCACCTCGGCTGGGCCGCCAAGTGGGGCTGGTCGGACGCCGAGGAGACCGACGAAGTCGTGGAGGGCCCGATGTACGTGGCCACGCCCGTGTTCGACGGCGCCACCGAGGAAGAGATCTCGGACGCCATCGAGAAGGCCAACCGCAACCTCATCAACATGAACCACGCGAAGTACGGCGACATGGCCCGCGACGAGCTGGTGCCCCAGCTGACGCGCACCGGCAAGACGTGGCTGTACGACGGCCGCACCGGCGAGAAGTTCCGCGAGCCCATCACTGTCGGCCAGACCTACATCCTGAAGCTCGGCCACATGGTGGACGACAAGATTCACGCCCGCTCGACCGGCCCCTACAGCCTCATCACCCAGCAGCCCCTCGGCGGCAAGGCCCAGTTCGGCGGCCAGCGTTTCGGCGAGATGGAGGTGTGGGCGCTGTACGCCTACGGCGCCTCCAACGTGCTGCAGGAGATCCTCACGGTGAAGTCCGACGACACGTCGGGCCGCGTGAAGAGCTACGAGGCCATCGTGAAGGGCGAGAACATCCCGGCGCCGGAGGTGCCCGAGTCCTTCAAGGTGCTCGTGAAGGAAATGAAGTCCCTGTGCTTGAACGTCGAGCTCGAGGGCCACGATATGCAACCCATCAGCGAGGACGAGATCGAGGACTACAGTGCCGACCAGGCGCTTTACGCCGCACTTGCCGCTGATGCCAAGAAGACCGAAGACGAAGAGGCCAACGCCATCGATGCCCTGGCTGCCGAGCTGGGCGACCTGATGAGCGGTCTTGAGTCCGACCTGAACACCGACCTCATCGGTGGCGGAGAGGAGGCCTAACCCCATGACGGAATTCGACGTCAACAACTTCGACGCCCTGCGCATTTCGCTCGCTTCCGCCGAGGACGTGCGCAGCTGGTCCCGCGGCGAGGTGAAGAAGCCCGAGACCATCAACTACCGTACCTTGAAGCCTGAGAAGGACGGCCTGTACTGCGAGAAGATCTTCGGTCCCACCAAGGACTGGGAGTGCGCCTGCGGCAAGTACAAGCGCGTTCGCTTCAAGGGTATCGTCTGCGAGCGCTGCGGCGTGGAGGTCACCCGCTCCAAGGTGCGCCGCGAGCGCATGGGCCACATCGAGCTGGCCGCGCCCGTGAGCCACATCTGGTACTTCAAGGGCTCCCCGTCGCGTCTGGGCTACCTTCTGGACATTCCGCCGAAGGAGCTTGAGAAGGTTCTGTACTTCGCCAGCTCCATCATCACCTCGGTGGATAAAGAGGCCCGCGAGGAGGACATCGACGACTTGCGCGACGAGCTTGCCGCCGATATGGAAGAGCTGGACGCCGAGCGCGACCGCCTTATCGAGGCCACCCGCAAGCTGTCCACCGACTACGTGCCGGAGGAGGACGACTTCGTCGACGATCTCGATGACGACGAGCGCCTCACCCCCGAAGAGGTGGAAGAGGAGATCGCCGACATCTACGAGGAGTTCAACGAGCGCAAGGCCCTGCGCCAGGACGCGTTCGACGCCTTCCTGAAGATCGAGCCGAAGCAGCTCATCGGCGACGAGGCCCTCTACCGCGAGATGCGCGCGAACTACCGCGACTACTTCACCGGCGGCATGGGCGCCGAGTCGGTGCGCGACCTTCTGGACGCCATGGATCTGGAGGCGACCTCTGAAGAGCTGCGCGAGGTCATCGCCACGGGCAAGGGCCAGAAGCGCGCCAAGGCCGTGAAGCGCCTGAAGGTGGTGGATGCGTTCCTCAAGTCGGACAACAAGCCTTCCGACATGATCCTGGACGTCATCCCGGTCATTCCGCCCGATCTGCGCCCCATGGTGCAGCTCGACGGCGGCCGCTTCGCCACGTCGGATCTGAACGATCTGTACCGCCGCGTCATCAACCGCAACAACCGCCTGAAGCGCCTGCTCGACCTCGGTGCTCCCGAGATCATCATCAACAACGAGAAGCGCATGCTGCAGGAGGCCGTGGACTCGCTGTTCGACAACGGCCGTCGCGGTCGCCCCGTGACCGGCCCCGGCAACCGTCCGCTGAAGTCCATCTCCGATATGCTCAAGGGCAAGCAGGGCCGCTTCCGCCAGAACCTGCTCGGCAAGCGCGTCGACTACTCCGGCCGTTCCGTTATCGTCGTCGGCCCGTCGCTGAAGCTGCACCAGTGCGGTCTGCCTCAGCAGATGGCGCTGGAGCTGTTCAAGCCCTTCGTCATGAAGCGCCTGGTCGAGCTTGAGTATGCCGCCAACATCAAGGCCGCCAAGCGTGCCGTCGATCGTGGTGCCAGCTACGTGTGGGACGTGCTGGAAGAGGTCATCGTCGACCATCCGGTGCTGCTGAACCGCGCACCAACCCTGCACCGTCTGGGCATCCAGGCCTTCGAGCCGGTGCTCGTCGAGGGCAAGGCCATCAAGCTGCATCCGCTCGTCTGCACCGCCTTCAACGCCGACTTCGACGGCGACCAGATGGCTGTGCACGTGCCGCTGGGCGCCGAGGCTCAGGCCGAGGCCCGCGTGCTGATGCTGTCCTCTAACAACATCAAGTCCCCGGCCCACGGCCATCCGCTGACCGTGCCGACCCAGGACATGATCATCGGCCTGTACTACCTGACGGCCATGCGCGACGGCTTCCCCGGCGAGGGTCGCATGTTCATCGATTTCGATGACGCCCTGAACGCCTACGACGCCCGCGCCGATCTGGACCTGCAGGCCAAGATCCAGGTGCGTCTGCCCTACAACACGAAGGTGGCCACCGCCTTCGGCGTGTTCGAGGACCACAAGGAAGGCGAGCGCATCGAGACGAGCGTCGGCCGCATCATCTTCAACGATGTGCTGCCGCCGGACTATCCCTTCCTGAACTACGAGATGAACAAGAAGGAGATCAGCCGCCTGGTCGAGGACGTCACCAACACCTACGACCTGTCCGAGGTGCCGCCGATTCTCGACGGTCTGAAGGATGCCGGTTTCCACTACGCTACGCGCGCTGGTGTTACCGTGTCGGTGTACGACGCCACCATCCCGCCTTCCAAGCCGGCGATTCTCGCCCAGGCCGATGAGCGCGTCGCCGCCATCGACGAGGACTACGAGATGGGCCTCATGTCCAACGAGGAGCGCCACAAGCAGGTCGTCGACATCTGGAACGATGCCAACGAGGAAGTTGGCGAGGCCATGGCGGAGAACTTCGACAAGTTCAACCCCATCTACATGATGGCCTTCTCCGGTGCCCGAGGCAACATCAAGCAGATTCGCCAGCTCGCCGGTATGCGCGGCCTGATGTCCGACCCGAAGGGCGAGATCATCGACCGCCCGATTAAGGCGAACTTCCGCGAGGGCCTGTCCGTTCTGGAGTACTTCATTTCCACCCACGGCGCCCGCAAGGGTCTGGCCGACACGGCGCTGCGTACCGCTGACTCGGGTTACCTGACCCGGCGTCTGGTGGACGTGGCCCAGGACGTCATCATCCGCGAGATCGACTGCGGTACCACCGAGGGCGTGCCCTACCGCGTGCGCAACGAGAAGAACGAGGTGGACGAGAACCTCATCGGTCGCTGCCTTCTGGAGGATGCCGTCTCTCCCGAGACCGGCGAGATCCTCGCCGAGGCCGGCACCTACCTGCATTCCATGGCCCAGCTGCGCGAGCTTGATGCGGCCGGCATCGAGGAGGTCACGATCCGCACGATCATGACCTGCCATGCCGAGCACGGCGTCTGCCAGAAGTGCTACGGGTGGGATCTGGCCACGGCCCGTCCGGTGAACATCGGCACGGCGGTGGGCATCATCGCCGCCCAGTCCATCGGCGAGCCCGGCACCCAGCTGACGATGCGTACGTTCCACACCGGCGGCGTTGCCGGCGAGGACATCACCCATGGTCTGCCCCGTGTTCAGGAGCTGTTCGAGGCCCGCAAGCCCAAGGGCCAGGCGGTGCTCGCGGAAATCTCCGGCACCATGCAGGTCACCGGCGACAAGATGTCGAAGACCATCACCATCCACGACCAGGAGGGCAACTACCGCGAGTACGTGGTGAGCGCCCGCGCCCAGCTTCTGCCGGGCGTGTTCGACGGGTGCGAGGTGCGCGTGGGCCAGCAGCTGACCAAGGGCTCCGTGAACCCCCACGACCTGTTGCGTCTCACCGATCCGAACACGACGCTGCGCTACATCGTGGGCCAGGTCCAGGACGTGTACGTGTCCCAGGGCGTGGATATCAACGACAAGCACATCGAGGTCATCGCGCGCCAGATGCTGCGCAAGGTGGCCGTGCTCGATGCCGGCGATTCCGACTTCCTGCCGGGCCGTCAGGTGAACCGCTTCGAGTTCGAGAAGGTGGCCAACGAGCTCATCGCCGAGGGCAAGGAGCCGCCGGTGGGCCAGCCGCTGCTGCTCGGCATCACCAAGGCGTCGCTGGCAACGGATTCGTGGCTGTCCGCCGCGTCGTTCCAGGAGACCACCAAGGTGCTCACCGACGCCGCCATCGAGGGCAAGACCGATCACTTGGCCAGCCTGAAGGAGAACGTCATCATCGGCAAGCCCATTCCCGCCGGCACGGGTCTGCGTCGCTACCGCGACGTGGGTCTCACCTACAAGGGCCGCCCGGTGGAGAAGGTCACGGGAGATGCGCTGCCCGACTTCGCGCCGGACGCGCTGCGCGAGATCGAGGAATTGCTGCCCCAGCCCCAGGATTGGTCGCTCGACAGCGACGGCTACTTCAATTCTTCGGGCTCGTTCGGCGGCTACTACAGCGCCCTTTCGGGTCATCGCGGCCACAACCTGTCCGACGAGGACGCGCGACTGTACATCTACGACGATCTGGGCGTGTCCCAGCGTTGGGCGAACAAGTTCTCCGAGGCGGGCATCGAGACCGTGGCCGACCTGCTGGGTCATACCGAGGAGGATCTGCTGCGCATCGAGGGCATCGGCGTGAAGGCCATCGAGGAGCTGAAGGAGGGCTTGGCGGCCCGCGACCTCATGCACGTCATCGAGGACGACCTGGCGGCTTCCTCCGACGACATGAGCCAGCTGCTCGACATGGTGTTCTCGCCCGATGACACCATCCTCATCGGCGGCGACGAGCCCCCGACGTTCAACACCGACGGCGAGGAGATGCTCGGCGAGGCCCTGCCTCCGCGCTCCTACCAGCGCAACCTGGAGGAGCTTGACGCGCTGCTCGGCAACATGGGCGGCTTGGGCTCCCTCGGCTTCGGCTTCACCAGCGCCGAGGACGAGGCGGCTTCCAACCAGGCCATGGAAGACGGCGAGGAGTAAATTGGTTTCGCCTGTCCTTGCGAAGCATCACTGACTTCCTTGGACGAACTCGGGAGTTTTCTATTGGGGCGACCTTCGGGCCGCCCCTTTTTGTGTTTGCTGTTCCCGCGGGGCGCCAAATGGCCAAAAAGTAGCTGCCAGCTGGCAGCTAGGTACCTGTTTTTGACCATGGAGGCTATAGCGACGAAATCAGGCTGGCTGCTCGGAAAATATTCCCAGGTCAGTGCGTCGACGAATATTGGTACAAAGCAAGCCGCCTTTTCGGTTTGCAGCTAACGACCGATAATTGACCAAAACGTCGCTTCAAGCTCTTCGAACTTGCAGCTGGCATTCGGAATTTGGCCATTGAGCGCAGCTTTCCCTTGCGCGCGGCTACTCGCTGTCGACCAGGGTGCCGCCTTTGCCATGGTTGAGGATGATCTTGCGGGCGCGGGTGTAAGCGTCCAGGGCCGGCCGCACGCGTTCGTAGTTGTCCTTCTTGTAGATGGCGTACAGCCGGAAGGCCGCATCGTCGTCGGTTACGGGGAGCACCGTCATGCGGGAGAAATCCGACAGGTAGCGCAGCTGGGGCATGGATGCCTGCAGGATCATGACGTCTTCCACGCCCGGCGGAATAGCGCAGTAGTTCATGTAGGTGCGCCCGAGTACCGCCCGGGTGCGGGGCGTGTAGCCGTGCTCTTGGCAGACGCGTTCGATGTTGGTCCAGCCCGACAAGGAATAGCCGTCGGCGAATTTCACGAAGCGGTAGCTGCGCAGATCGTCCATGGTCACCGACTTCGTAGAGGCCAGGGGCTGTCCATAGAGACCATGGCAACGAAGGGCGAACGAATGAGCGGAATGTAGGCAAGTCCCAAATTATCGAGCTTGTCCAGTTCGGCATAGGCCAGCAAGATGTCGGCATCGCCTTCCACCAATTGCTCCAGGTAGTTCGTATCGTTCAGGCTGTTGTAGCTGGCAGGAGCCTCGCCCTCGATGCCGAGCACGGCGGCGGCTGCGCTCCCTATGACTCCTGGGACGACTTCGTGGCCGCCTACCAGGAGCACGGCACCTGGAACATGAAGGAAGTGTTCCCGGACGACTGGGGCTCCTACCGCCGCTACGAGATCGGCCAGGCCTACCGCAAGGCGCCGCATCAGCAGCCGACGAAGCTGGACATCAACATTCCCGGCTTCCCCACGCCGACCATGAAGCACGAGCTGTGGGCCACCACCATCGAGTCCCACTTCCCTGAGGGCTCCGACGGCCCCGAGGTGACGCCGGGCTTCCACACCGAGGCTCTGCCCTACTACGTGGAGGGCATCCACTCCCGGGTGCGCGACGCGGAAACCTACGAGGAGTACCCGATCCTCTGCATCACCGGCCGTCGCATCCCCGTGTACTTCCACAGCGAGCATCGCCAGCTGCCCTGGTGCCGCGAGCTGTGGCCGGTGCCCCGCATGGAGATCAACCCGGAGACAGCCGCCGAACTCGGTCTGGAGCAGGGCGACTGGGCCTGGATCGAGAGCCCCTGGGGCAAGGTGCGCCAGACCGTGGACCTCTACTACGGCATCGCGCCCGGCACCATCAACTGCGAGCATCAGTGGTGGTATCCGGAGCTGGCCCAGGCCGACAAGGGCTTCAAACTGTCCTGCATCAACTGCATCGTCGACCGCACGGCCCAGGACAAGTACAACGGCTCGTCCACGGTACGCGGCTATCCGGTGAAGGTGTACAAGGCCACGCCCGAGAACAGCCCCTTCGGCAACCCCATCCCCTGCGGCAACGACGGCACCGAGATCATCCACGACTCGTCCGATCCGCGCCTGAAGCTGTGGGCCATCGGCGCCGAGGGCATTCACCCCGACAAGTTCGACGCGTAAGAGAAAGGAGTGGGAGAAATGACACAGCTTGCTATTTGCACCGACCTCGACCGGTGCGTGGGATGCCTCGCTTGCAGCGTGTCCTGCAAAGTGGTCAACGGCGTGCCCATCGGCAACTTCTGGAACAAGACCCTGCGCGTGGGCCCCACCCCCAAGAAGGGCGGTTCCGGCCAGTACCCGGATGTCGAAACCTACTTTTTGAACGTGCAGTGCCAGCACTGCGAGAACCCCCAGTGCGTGTCGGTGTGTCCCACCGAGGCGTCGCACAAGCTGCCCGACGGCACCATTCAGATTGACAAGTCGAAGTGCATCGGCTGCCAGTTCTGCGTCATGAGCTGCCCCTACGGCGTGCGCTACCTCAACGAGGAGGAGGGCGTCGTGGAGAAGTGCACGCTGTGCCAGCAGCGCACGGCTCAGGGCGAGCTGCCCCAGTGCGTGAGCCAGTGCTGCGGCATGGCCCGCTGGTACGGCGATGCCGAGCAGGGTATCGAGTCCTTCGAGGGCCCGCGCGGCGAGCGGTTGGGCGACTTCGTGAACGACTTCACCGAGGATCAGGTGTACAAGCTCACCGATGTGGGCAACGGACCGAGCATGTTCTACATCATGCGCAACATCAAGTGGCAGGGGGTCGAGTAGCCCATGGAAATTCAAATCCCGCTCGTCATCTTCACGAGCTTTCTGGCCTGGGCCGCGGGCATCTTCGGCACCCAGTGCATCCTCGCGCTGCAGAAGCGCGGCGGTGCGGTGCAGCTGCCGGCGCTCATCTGCTCGGCTGTGGTGCTCGTGGTGGGCGGCATTGCCGTCGTGTTCCATCTGACCCACCCGTTCAACCTGTTCAACGGGTTCGGACACATCACCTCGGGCATCACCCAGGAGCTCATCGCCATTGTGCTTCTGGCGGTGGTCATGGTGCTGTTCTTCCTGATGCTGCGCCGCTCCGAGGATGACACGGTGCCCCAGTGGCTGGCCGTGGTGGGCATCGTGGTGGTGCTCGTGCTCATCGTGGCCATGGGCCACAGCTACATGATGCCGTCGCTGCCCGCCTGGGACACGGTGCTGCAGCTGCTGTCGCTTCTGGGCGCGGCCTGCGTCATGGGCCCGGCCACCGTGGCCTTCATCGGTGCCGTGAAGGGCGTCGAGATCGAGGGCATCGGCCTTCTTACGGTCATCGGCGCGGCCGTGAATGCCGTGCTCTCGGCGGCCTACATGTTCGCCATGGAGGCCTCGAGCGCCACCTTCCAGTCCTTCCAGTACTACTTCGACCCGACGCACCCGAACGTGGCTATGGCCAATCCGGCCAACGTGTCCCTGTTCACCGGCGACTCGCTGGCGGCCCTTGTGGTGGCGATCATCGCCCTGGTGGTCGCCCTCGTCGGCGCGCTTTTGGGCAAGAAGCAGGGAGCGTGGAAGGTATGGGGCGCCGTGGTCGCCATCGCCGGTTTGGTGTGCGCCGTGGCTCTGCGCATCATGATGTACACCATGGGCGAGACCCTGTTCATGCTGTACTAGCGGGCTTCGGGGAGGCCGCGTGCGCGTGCGCCTCCCCGCCCTTCGAGAAATGAGACAAGGAGGTTCTCATGCGAGGAATATACAAGCGGGCTGGCCTGGCGCTTGCCGCCGGAGCGCTCGCACTTGGCCTCGCCGGATGCGCTACGGAAAGCGCGCCGGTGAGCGACCCTTCCAAGGGCGACAACACCCAACTGGCCTATACCGGTGCCGAGTCCGCCGACGAGCAGAGCTTCGATACGGTCACTTTCGGCAGCTACCAGGGTCAGGACATCACGTGGCTTGCGCTTGCCGAGGAGAACGGCAAGACGCTGCTCATCAGCGAGTCGGTGCTGGATGCCGTGCCCTACGACAACACGGCCGAGCCGTACCAGTGGTCGGTGCAGTCGCCGCGCCCCCAGAAGGACGTGGAATGGGCGACGAGCTCGATTCGCACGTGGCTGAACGGCGAGTTTTTGAATGCGGCCTTCAGCGCCGATGAGAAGGGCGCCATCGCTGCCACGACGCTCGCCGATACGAAGAACAACGTGTCCCATACGGCGGCCACGGCGGCGGACCCTTCGGTGCATGCGGCCGAAGAGACGACTGACCAGGTCTTCCTGCTGAGCCTGGCCGAGGCGAAGCAGTACTTCGCCAACAACGCGGCTCGCGTGGCCCATCCCACCGACTATGCCGTGAAGCAGGGCGTCTACGTGGGCGTGGCGAGCAACGACGAGCAGCCCGACGGCGCGGCGGCCTGGTGGCTGCGCTCCAACGGCTACTACGCCGGCTACGCCTCGGTGGTGACCGACGACGGCTACGTGCACGGCGACGGCTACCGCATGGCCGGCGAGCTGCACGACGGCTTCGACGACCACGGAAGCGAGCTTAAGAGCACGCTCGGCGGCAACATTGGCGTGCGTCCCGCCATCTGGGTGGAGACGAGCGCGCTTTCCTAGAAGCGCTTGGAACGGGAGCGGCTGGTTGATCGGTCGCTCCCATTCCTGTTGATAAGTCCGAGAGAGGAGGATGAGCATGGCTGGTGGAAATCCGTTGACGCGGCGGACGTTGTGTATTGGCGTGGGCGCTACCGTGGCCATGGCCGGGCTGGGGGCGCTGCGCTATGTGGGCAGCGAGCCGCTCGTGCGACCGCCGGGAGGACAGGACGAGGAGAACCTGGTGTCCCGCTGCGTGCACTGCTACCGCTGCATCGAGGCGTGCCCCGAGAAGGTGATCGTGGCTGCCTCTCTTGATGCGGGCGTGCTGAATATGCGCACGCCGCGCATGGAGTTCTCCGACTGCTACCCCGGTCAGCTGGACGATTTCCGCTACTGTGATTTCTGCGCCGAGCGCAACGGAGGCGTGCCCCTCTGCGCGGCTGTGTGCCCTTCCGGGGCTTTGCAGCTGCCGGTCGATTACGCACCCGAAACCGAGGTCATTGGCGTGGCGGTACTGAATACCGAAACGTGCATCGCCTACCGCAGCAGCTTCTGCGCTTTCTGCCACGACGTGTGCATCCAGGTGCGTGGCGAGGAGAATGCGGCCATCTACTACCAGAACGCCGATGCGACGGATGCCCTGGACACGCGGCTGCCCGTGGTGGATGCCGAGAAGTGCAACGGTTGCGGCGCCTGCGAGGCCGTGTGCGTGTCGGCCCAGGCCGGCTCCACCATGAACGCCTCGGAGCGTGCCATTGTCGTGAAGCCGCTGGAAGGGTAGGGGGTCGTCATGAAGTTCAAGAATGCGCGCACTGCGGTGGCCGCGGTGGCTTTTGCGGCGCTGGCCGTCTGCTTTATTGCCGGCGTGGCCACGGGAACCTGGTGCGGATTCGGGGCGAACGACATCGCGGTTCTGTGCCCGGTGGGCGCGCTGCTATCCATGGTGGCGGCCAAGACCCTCATCCCGCGTGCGGTGCTGAGCATCGTGGTGGCCATCGCCCTCGTGCTGCTTTTGGGCCGCCTGTTCTGCGGCTGGATCTGCCCCGTGACCCTGTGGCGCCGAGTGAAGGAGTTCTTCAAGCCCGTGAAAACGCGCGAGCAGGAGGTGGAGGCCCTCTCTCAAGCGAACCAGGCCCTCGCCGCCGAGGAGATCGCAGCGCTGAAAGAGGCGTCGGCGACTCACGACTGCGCCGCCTGCGGAGCCTGCCACGCCAAGCGCAACGCGCCTTTCGACTCGCGCCATGCGGTGCTCGGCGGTGCGCTGCTGACGACGGCTGTGTTCGGGTTCCCCGTGTTCTGCCTCGTGTGCCCCGTGGGCCTCACTTTCGCAGCGGTGGCCTTGCTGGTGCGCCTGTTCGGCGCGGGCGACTTGAACTGGTCGCTTCTGTTCGTGCCGGCCATGCTTGTCATTGAGCTGGTATTCTTGCGCAAATGGTGCGGCCGGTTCTGCCCCATCTCGGCGTTCATGAGCCTTTTCTCCCGCTTCAGCCGCACGGGCATGCCGGTCATCGACAACGAGCGCTGCCTGGAAACAGCCAAGGGTACGGCCTGCAGCCGCTGCGCCACGGCCTGCACCTTCGATGTGAACCTGCGTCATCCCGATTTGGGCGAGCTGCCCCTGCACGACTGCGCCCGCTGCGGCGACTGCATCGACGCGTGCCCCACGAGCGCCATTTCCTTCCGCGCCGTCAGCGGCAAGCCTGTTCCCTTCGTCGACGCCTTCGCCTCGACGCGCTCCGGCGGCAAGGCGAAGGCACCCGCCGCGCCGGCTTTGGACGATTTGGAGCCAGAAGAAGCATAAGGCGGTAGGGGCCCACGGCTCGCGCCATCTATTCGAAACCTGTGATTTTTATCAGGGGCGGCTTTCGGGCCGTCCCTGCTTTTTGTGGTTGGGTATCATGGAGGGAAATATCATGGTGGCTGCCGAGAGAAAGTGCTGCATTCAATGGTCAACAAGACGTTCATCCCCGAAGGCGAGGCGGTCCCGGCCTCGCAGATTGGCGCGACGCTGGAGGCGCTCGCCGCCACTATCGCCGCGCGTCGCGACGCCGACGAGGCGAGCTACACCTACCGGCTTCTGACGGGCAGCGTCGACGATGTGCTGAAGAAAGTCATGGAAGAGTCCGGGGAAGTGGCTCTGGCCGCCAAGGATGTGGAAGGTTGGGCGACCTCCTCGCTCGCGGCCGCCGTGGCGCTGGAAGCTGCTAGTGCCGGGGCTGGCGATGCGGTCTCCGACGCCGAAGCTGCCGATGAGGGTGCCGGCGCTCCTCTTTCCGTCCAGCTGCCCCCGGAGTACGGCGAGGCGGTCGATCATTTGCGCTACGAGGCCGCCGATGTGGTGTATCATCTTCTCGTCGTGCTGGAGCGCTACGGCATCACGCTCGACGAGTTCGCTGCCGAGCTGAACAATCGCATGACCGAAGGAGAGCGGCCGCACGGCGCCGTTCGCTTGCACGACGAGTTCGTGCGCCGCGGAAAGTAGCGTTCAGCTACAGGTCTTGTGCGGGGAAGAGACGGGAATCTCGCGGCAGCCTGAGCGAGCGAAACAATATGGAGAACTTCGGGGGAGCCCCCGAGTTGAAGGAAAGAAGGATTTCATGGCCCGACTGTTTGGAACTGATGGCGTGCGCGGCATCGCAAATGTGGAGCTGACCTGCGAGATGGCCTATCGCCTCGGTCAGGCCGCCGCCATCTACCTTGGCAAGACCATCGTTGTGGGTCGCGACACGCGCCGCTCCGGCGACATGCTGGGCGCGGCCCTTTCCGCGGGCATCATGAGCGCGGGCGGTACCGTGCTCGAGGCCGGTATCATCCCCACGCCGGGCGTGGCCCTGCTCGTGCGCGAGATGCGCGCGGCGGGCGGCGCGGTCATCTCCGCCTCTCACAATCCGCCGGAGTACAACGGCATCAAGTTCTTCGATGCTCAGGGCTTCAAGCTGCCCGACGCCGTGGAAGACGAGATTGAGGCCTTCATCGTCAACGGTGGCTTGGAAGGCGAGGTCGCTGCCGCCGAGGAGGCCGCCTGGAGCGCCGCTCAAGCCGCTGCGCCCGATGCTCCCGCCGATGCGACGAGCTATCTGGCTTCCGAAATCAAGATGCCTGCTGGTGCCGAGGTGGGCGTGGTCATTCCGCTGGAAAACGCTTGCGACATTTACATCGACCACGCGGCTCGTTCCATCGAGGATCAGGGCATTTCCTTCAAGGGCCTGCGCATCGCTTTGGATACGGGCCACGGTGCTTCCTCGCTCACGTCCCCGGAGGCTCTGCGGCGGTTGGGCGCCGAGGTGATCGTCATCAACGATGATTTCGATGGCATGGACATCAACGTGCGGTGCGGCTCCACTCATCTCGAGCCGCTGCGCGCGCTTATGGCCGAGACGGGTGCCGATGTGGGTATTGCGCATGATGGCGATGCCGATCGCGTCATGCTCATGGCGCCCGATGGCACCGAGATCGACGGCGATATGGTGGAAGCGGTCTGCGCGCTCGATATGCGCGAGCGCGGCGTGCTGGCCGGTGACACGGTTGTGTCCACGGTGATGTGCAACTTCGGTTTCGTGCGTGCCATGAAAGAGATGGGCATTAATGTGGTGCAGACCAAGGTAGGCGACCGCTACGTTCTGGAGGCTATGCGCGAGCACGGCTACTCCATTGGCGGCGAGCAGTCTGGCCACATGATTCTGCTCGATCACAACTCCACGGGCGACGGCCTCATGACGGCCTGCCAGTTCTTGGCGGCGGTCATTCGCTCAGGCAAGCCCGTGGCCGAGGCGATTCAGGTCATGGAGAAGATGCCGCAGACCCTGATTAACGTGCGCGTGAACGACAAGCATGCTGTGGAGGGCAGCGCCGAGGTGGCCGCTGCCGTGGCCGCCGCTGAGGAGGCGCTCGGCGAGGACGGCCGCGTGCTTCTGCGCCCGAGTGGCACCGAGCCGGTGGTGCGCGTGATGGTGGAGGCAGTTGATCCGGCCGCCGCACAAGCGCACGCCGAGGCCATCGCCGCCGTGGTGGAAGCCTGCGCGTAAGGCGAAGGCGACCGACAGGCCCTGTTTTCGAGAACAACGCAGTAAATGCCAGTTCGACCCCGTAATGGTAAGAGTGTCAGTCCCGTTTCTTACCAAAGCGAGGTCGAACTGGCATTTTCGCCCCTCAATCGTCTCCCCTTCTTGCCAAAGCGGGGTCGAACTGGCATTTACTTGGGAGATTTCGAAAATGATTTTGCTCGTCGGAATCATAAGGCTCGCTCGATTATGTTCTTCTATAAGCGAATAGCTCATTGATTTCGCTTTGGCAACAGAACGCGGCATCGCTGTTAACCTGGGGTTATTTACAAGGAGTCACCGTTACACTGTCGTTATTTCTTGGTAGTGATCGGCGCAAGAGCTTTCTGTCCTCGGTCCTGCTTTATCTGCTGCCGAAAGGACGGGCGACATGAAAACGCGATCCCTCGCTCCTGGGGCCTATCTGGCGAGAAGCGGCCAGGGCGTCTCGCTGTACGATGCCGACGGCAAGTGCTTTGCCATGAATAAGATGGGCGGCTCCATTCTCGCTTTGGCCCTCACGGGCCTTTCCGCTGAGGGCATCGCCGATGCGTTGCGTCATTATTTCAACGGGACTCCCACCCAGTCCCGCGACGAGGTGGCCGCCTGGCTCGACGAAATGGAAGCGAGCGGTTTCCTGCATTCCTAGCAGTTGGCCACCGACATTGTTGCCCCATGTCGGCCATTGCTCAAAAGTATGCAGGATTTTGCGATTAGGAGAGCCATGCACGCCCTTTCAGTCGCTGCAGGCTCTCCCTATCGCAAAATCCTGCACAAATGGCGCGCCGAGGCTCTCCCTATCGCAAAATCTTGCACAAAAGAGCCCCAACGGTTGACGTGGCAAGTCATTGGGCCGCGGTATACAAAGGATATCCGTAATAAGCCAAAAACGAGTTTGCTTACCTGGGCTGCCATAGCGGCCTTGCTCGTCGGGGCTGCCGTGACGACTTGCCCTGCTTGGCACCACGCTTTTTAAGGATGAGGGCAACAATCATGAATGGGAGATTCGTAAGGTTTCTCAAAAGCGATGATAGTATTAACCGCATTACGCTAAAGTTCGCTCAATGAAAGTATACCTCAGCCATATCACGGCCTTACGCTTCTGGCGCGCATGGTCTATCCTGCGCCCTCTCACGTTGCAGGAGTTTCACAGTATGAGTAGTAACCCTCTCCGGTACCAACAATCAGCAGAATCTGGTACCGCCAGTC
>OLQK01000786.1_pt1 | contig 27981 bp, 18 predicted proteins | sample 1672501 | NCBI WGS metagenome assembly OLQK01 (sample SAMEA3136693, study PRJEB25190) | human gut metagenome | biome: human gut; feature: human-associated habitat; material: faeces | place: Austria | collected 2013
AGCTATCTTTAAAGTTTTCTGTATCAGCAAGCTTGACACCACTTGGAATAAATTCTAGCAAGAAACCTCCTGTTTGACCACCGTATACACCGCCAGCTGCTGTTCCGTAGTCGGTTAAAGAAGCACCACCAAATTCATATTCAGCTGAAACTAGACCATTTTCATCAAATACAACGTTGTCTCCAACATCAATATTCCGTGCATAAAGAAGCTGGTCCTCCTGCCGTGTCATCTTCTCCCTGCCGTCCTCTCCCGTCAAAAGCACAATAGCCATAACCGGAGAATCTTCACTTCTTTCCTCGCAGCCGAAATCAAGATCCTCCTGGATTTCCTTTACTTTATAAACCATTACCTGCACAATTTCTCCTGTCCTGTTACTTTTTTCTCATATTTCGGATTCTCTCAAACAGCTCTAAATACTCCTTCTCCACTTCCCGAAATGGCCGCACTGTATAATCCAGCTTAAAGTGCAGCTTCGGTGGCTTCCCTGTCTGTTTTTCTTCCAGAAGTACATCCAGGTCATACCACAGTAAATCATCGTCAATTTCTTTCAGCAAACGTTCTTCTTCCTCTGTAAGTCCACTTCCAAGAAACTTCTGATAAATAACCTGCAGCAAACGATTTTCTATAGCTTTATATGTTTCCATTTCCTGCTTCAAGGGCCTTGGAACATCTGACATATAACATTCGCTTGCATCGTGAAGAAGACAGGCAAGTGCCAGACGGTTGGAATATCCTCTTCCAAGAGCCTCCTTCGCACAGCAAATACAATGTTCCCCAACAGACCAGAATGTACTTACATGACCGTTTCCCCGGCAGATCATAGACAGTGCATGAGCAATGTCCTGAATGCAGATCAGCTCTGGGTCTGGGTGAACCGGATCAAAATGTTTTCTTGTATATGTAGTTATATAGCTCATTTTTGCCCCCTTATATGCTTCTTCGCTGCCAAAATCATTCCTGTAATCTGCACATCCTGCAAAAAGCCATTTTCAAATGTGCTCTAAAATACCTATATTATAAATTTTCCAGTTCTAAATTTCAATAAAAACACCTGGAATCTTACTTTTCAATCTCGTATAATAACCATAAAATGTACCGCATACAAATTGCAGAAATCAGAAATAAATTTTTCAGTGCTCTCGGCTTAAAATAATAAGCAAATAAATATATTCAAAGGATATCTATTGGGAATATTATTCGAATTTATACTTGTTGGAATTTGTTTTTGGAATTATTACTTTTTATATTTTTACCTGGATCCAAAAGAAAAAAATTGTGATTCATGATATGATATTGAAAGGAATTACGCTTTGCAGTCTGTTCTGGATGCTGTTTAATGTGGGCGTTTCCCAGAACATACACCGTAGTTTCTGCCTGGGTATTCCAGCTGCCCTGTTCAAAGTAATTGCCGCCGGATGAGCTTTGCCGCTTCAGATATTAGGTTTGGTTGCTACCATACTTCTTACACTGGCGTTGTCACTGGTATCTTATGAACTGATAGAATACAGGTTTACCGCATTTTTGAAAAGATGTTTTTATTCTTCTGCGAAATAAAATTTTCCGTGAAATAGAATTACCCGAACGAGATTGTCAGAGCAAATTACAACAATCTCATTCGGGCAAAATATACCCCAAAGTGGTGCGTGCAGCAGATTGCAGTAATGATTTTTTGGGAAGGCTCTGGTATCAAACTTCAAAAATCACAATCCGCTCTCTTGGATTTTCTCCATCAAATAAATCACGGCAATCAATTTCATCCACAAACATCAGCTCATCCACTGTCATCAGATAAGAAATGTATTCGTCCTGTGGATAGTAAAAAAACAACAATACTTCCCGGGGATTTTCATAACAGGAATCTGTCAGTGCAGCAATCACTTTTCGCAGAATTTCAAGCGAAAAAGGATTAAAGAAAAACACTCTGTCCACCTCTTTTGGCACTGAATAATCTTCCGCTTTTTCCAACAGAAAATCCGTCCTCGCACCGGAAATTCCGTTCTTTTTATTTTCACATGCCGCTTCAAATATCCGCTCATCATACTCAATTCCAATTGTCCGGCACCTGGTCTGGTAAGACATAAAAAGATCCACCCGCCCTTTGCCGCAGCCGTAGTCCAAAAGCACATTATTTTTGCGGATATATCCACTGTTTGCCAGACGTTCCAACACAGAATAGGAAGTCGGCTCATAAGGATAACGGTATTGATCCGAGTGGGAATCGTCTCTGCCGCTGGTTTTGATCTTCAGAAGTTTATCCCACCGTGTTTCATTTATATCCATGCATTTCTAAATTCCTTTTTTCAAATTTTATTACTGTGGCTATTGCCTTAGAGCATGCCCTCAAAAGGCTTTCTGCAATCTGCACGCCCCACTTTACGGAAATGATTTTTGAAGGCAATCTCTAATCTTAAAGCCATTTTATACTACTTTGCTCCCCTGCTTTTACTGCTCTTTTCTCTTTCTGAAAAGGTACTCATCCAGCTCTTTTTTAATCTTTTCCGGAATTTCCCTGGAAACCGGGCAAACTGCCGCATTTGCAAAGCGCTCGGTAAATTTAGCCAGAAAATCAATATCTTTTTGCAGCTGTTCCATAGACATTACATCCATCAGATCATACCGGCAATGTATCGGAGCCACATTCCCGCTTGCAATCCGGGCAAAAGAAACTGCCGGAACATTTTTATCCGCAAACGGTGTGGAATCACTGGAATAAACACCGGTCTTAGATTCTACCGGGAAGCCTACTTCTGCTGCCATATAAGAAATATAATGGGAAAGCTTTTCTTCTGCTGAAACGCAGGCTATGAATTTTCCCATATATGTACCAATCATATCAAGATTTATATTCATTGCCATTTTTCCCAGTTCTTCCTCATGATCCCTTACATAAGCCTTGGAGCCTAACAGGCCTCGTTCCTCACTTCCACAGAATACAAATCGCAGGCCATAATTTAATTCCTTATCTTTCAGCTGCTCCATAACTCCAAGCAGCCCGGCACAGCCACTCATATTATCATAGGCACCGTGAGATAAAGAGGTAGAATCATAGTGTGCACTAAGTACAATATATTCGTCCCTTTTACCTGGAAGCTCTGCAATTACATTATGAGATTCCCCGTCATATTCTCTCTGGGAAATTTCCAGGCGAATCTGTTTTACTTTATTTTTTACAAGCTGGATTGCCTGTCTGGAATTAACCATTGCACAAAGCACTTTCCGTTCTTCACCAACAGCAGCTTCCCGCAAATCCCTCTGGTCAATATCTTCATTAGGATAATGAACATTTCCGTACTGGAAAATAAGCCCTTTCACTCCCGCTTCCATCAGATCATGATACGTAAAAAATCCTACTCCCTGATCAAGAAGCACGATTTTATCCTTTGCCCCAGCCAGAGAAACCTGATCAATAGATGGCATATAATAAAGCTCGCCCTCTACCACGCCGCTTCCACAACAGCTAAGCGCCTTGCATGGAATTTCCTGTCCGTCTGCAAAAAGATGAACAGATTCAATATCTCCCATAGCCACCCGAAATCCCTCAATGTGAGCAGAAACACCAAGTTCCTCACACTGTGACTTCAAAAACTCTGCAACCTTCATTTCTTCCTTGGTGCCACTGGCATGAATAAAATCAGTTGCTTCAAAAATATGTTGTAAATTCATGATAATTGTCTCCTTCCTCAAACAAACGGATTATAAAATCTCCCCCACCGTATAGTCACTGTCAAACTGATCACCAGCAGCACCGCGCCAATTCCCAGCGTCACGAAATCCCGTTTTTCGAAAGGTCTTTTCGTATACCATGTCCTTTTTTTATCCTTCCCAAATCCACGAAGCTCCATTGCATTGGAAATGGTGTCGATTCGGTTCAGACTGGTAAGGATCAGCGGCAAAAGAATATTCACCGAGTTTTTCAGTCTGGCAAAAAAGTGCTCATTTTTTCCCAATTCTACGCCACGGGCCTGCTGTGCCTGGCTAATGCTGTGATAGTCTCGCTGAATATCCGGAATATACCGAAGTGCAATTGCCACAGAGTATCCCACCTTATAGGAAATTCCAATACTGTTCAGGCTCGCCGCAAACTCACTGGGATTTGTAGCAGAGATAAATAAAATCGCAACCGGCAGTGCCACGAAATACTTCAGAGAAATATTCAGCATATAAAACAGCTGCTCTGCTGTAAGATCATATCTCCAGAACAAATGACACAGCACATGTCTGGTTCCGTACAAAGTCGTTCCCTGGTTGGGATCAAACAGAAAAATAAACAAATTATTCAACACCAGAAAAACCAGCATAAAAATCATCATAAACCGGACTTCCCGGAACTTAATCTTACTTAACTTAAACGCTGCCAGACTCACTGCAAACAGCCCCAGCAAAACCCAAGTATTATAAGTAATCATACTTGCAAACGTAAACAAAAGGAAAAATGCCAGTTTGGTGGTTCCTGTAAGCCTGTGTATCACACTTTCCCTTGGCAGATAATTCAGCACTGTCTTAGCGGCCATGGCTACGCACCTCCCTGTCTTCCTCAATAAAACGCTCTACAAATTCCTCTGCCGGACGGATTCCCAAATGATTCGCCAAAGTAAAAAGACTGGTTTCTTTTAGTGCAGCCTGTCGAATCAGATCCGGGTCACAAAGAACTGCAGCCGCACTCCTGTCTGCAATCAGCCTTCCATCAGCAAATACCAGTGCCCGAGGCGTATATTCCAGCATAAGATGCATATCATGAGTGATCATCACAACCGTAACACCCTTTTCGTTCAGCCCCTTAAGAAACTCCATAATCTCTGTATAATGATGAAAATCCTGACCTGCAGTGGGCTCATCCAAAATAATCAGTTCCGGATTCTGAACCAGCACACTTGCAATGGTCACACGCTTTTTCTGTCCAAAACTAAGAGCTGAAACCGGCCAGTTCCGGAAAGGATAAAGTCCGCATACTTTCAAAGTAGCCTCTACCTGTTCCCGGATTTCCTCCTCACTTTTCCCCATGTTCCGAATGCTCAAAGCCACCTCATCAAAAATCATGGTTTTGGAAATCATCTGGTTTGGATTTTGCATAACATATCCAATGTGTTTTGCACGGTGGCGGATATTTTCCTGAAGCAGGTCTTTTCCCTGGAAAAGGATTTCCCCGGAATCCGGCGTCTCAAAACCGCACACCAGCTTGGAAAAAGTAGATTTTCCTGCACCATTTTTACCAACAATGCTTACCATTTCCCCTTTTCCTATGGTAAGCGTTACGTCCTGCAAAGTTTTCTGTTTTTTCTCATATCCAAATGTTAAATTTTTCACTTCCAGAAGAGGTTCATTTTGGGAAAACGCCTGTGCCGCCGGTCGATGACAAAACCAGTTTACCACTTTTGCCCTGTCAGCCTCATCCCACACTACAGAATCTACATGTGCCGGTTTTTTCTCCGGTAAAATCTCCACACCTGCATAACGCATTGCAGTAAGGTATAGCGGCTCACGGATTCCATTTTTCCCCAGAAGGCTGGTAGCCAGAAGTTTATCCGGATGCAGATCTGCCAGAATCTGTCCCTCTCCCATAAGAATGATCCTGTCAACATCCCGCCACAACACATCTTCCAGACGGTGCTCAATAATCACAACCGTAGTATCCGTTTTTTCCTGAATTTCATCGATCAGCTCTATGGTCTGCTTGCCTGTTGCCGGGTCAAGGTTTGCCAGCGGCTCATCAAACAACAGGATTTTCACCTGATCCACCATAACACCAGCCAGACTAACTCTCTGCTTCTGACCACCTGAAAGCTCATGGGGTGCGTAATCAAGGTGATCCTGGATTCCCACCAGCTCTGCTGCATGTCTGGTGATCTCATGCATTTCCCCCTGTGGCATACAACTGTTCTCCAGGGCAAAGGCAATATCCTCACCAACTGTCAGCCCGATAAACTGCCCGTCCGGATCCTGAAGCACAGTTCCCACATGGGCAGAAAGCTCAAAAATACTGCTCTTTGGTGCATTCACTCCATCCACAGTCAGTTCCCCTGTACACTCTCCCGGATTGGAAAAAGGATTCAGGCCATTGATACAGCCTGCCAGAGTACTTTTCCCACAGCCAGACGGACCTGCGATCAGCACCCTCTCTCCAGGATAAATATCCAGGTTGATTTCCTTCAGTGTAGGCTTTTTCTGTGCCCGGTACTGAAAGGAAAAATTTTTAAAAGAAATAATAGGAGATTTTTTCTCCATCCTCTGCTCCTTTCCCTGTCACAAAGCAGCTCCCAAAGTTCTTAAACATTCGGAGTCCGCTGATTTACTCAAATTCACGCTAATTTTACCATCTAATTATTGGAATGGCAATACAGAGGTCACGGTTTAGCAGCCGCTTTGATATTTGATGAAGTGCACTCCTCTTCCACATAGAAAAAGACTCTGACCGATTACGATCAAAGCCTTTTTGTGCTTTACAACTACGAGATTCTATTATTCCTGATCCAGAGATCCTTTTTTCGCAATGGTCTTTGTATAAGCCAGGATCAGAAGTCCACCTACAACAACACCTGTAATCGTGTTGGAAACGGCTGCAAATGCGCCCTGTGCAAATACTTTGTTTGCAGGCTCTGCATAAATAACAATGTCAAGTACCGGAGCAACAACTACCCATCCAACAACATGAGCAATTACATTGGCAACTGTGAACATTGCAACTTTGCTTTTGCCAAATTCACCTTCCTGAACATCCAGCTTCTTGGCAAACAGACCAACTACAACACCTACAAATGCAGATGTGATAACCCAGCTCCACCACGGGCTTCCACCCCAGGACAGGTCAATCAGTGTATGTCCGATAAATCCGATCAGTCCACCGGCTACAGGCCCATACATTGCAGCAAGCAATGCCAGTACTGCGTACTGAAGGCTGATATTTGTGTTCGGCACCGGGCTTGGAATTGCTACGAAACGTCCCAGTACAAAGAACAGTGCAGCGCCAATACCGATGGCAACTACGGTTTTGATACTGTTGTTGTTTTTCATGACTCTTTCCTCCTCGTTTGTATAAACGTATCTTCCGGAAAACTATAAAGTTTAACCGGAGTGCCTATAGTATACGCTTATTTTAAACGTCTTGTCAATGCGCCAGACAGTTCTCTTACAGCTAAAATTCTTCTCGCAAAATCATGCAAAGCATATTTTCTGTTCACAGGCAATTTTTTTACCTTCATCTCATAGAAATCGTAATCTGTCCCATCAAACCATAAGGTTCCAGCACATAATCCGGGGTATAAAACCTTCCTGTAGTTCTGAAATCCTCCCAGCTGATCCTGCTGCATCCGGTATAAGTCTGATGGAATGGTCCGAACATATTTCTTGGACTTCCCACAACACACAACTCAACACTGTTTTCTTTATCCAGAAGATAGTCTGTAATATCTGCCCTTCTTGCAGAGTCTTTCAACAAATATGCAACAGATTTTCCATTTACTTTCAGCCCGATCAAAGAAGCGGCAAACTCTCCCATTTCCAGAATATATCTGTGTTCTCCCTTTTCCTTAGCCGGAACTGTAAACTTATAAATCAAAGAGCCAGGATAATGATAATATCCCTGTGAAGTCCAGTCTCCAAAATGAAGTGTACCCTTTTCTTTTACAATGGCACGGTCTGTATCCACTGCGAAATCACCGATGACAAAAATATCCTCCAGCTCAATTTCATGCGTATATGCGCCTTCAACAGTAAGCGTATGTTCTCCTGCTGTAAGTTTTGGAAGTTTCCATTTTAACATGGAGTGATCCATGAAAGTCTCATCTGTCAGCTCTGCTGCTTCCCCATCCAGGCAAACTTTGAACTTCTGGGATTTTTCAATTACAGCAAAACTGTCACCTTCAATATCTTCTTTTACAAGGAAACGGAATTTCAGCCCAAATGGAGTATTATCTGTCTCACATTTATCTCCCAGCCAAAAGTATCTCTGGGGGACGCCATTATAATAAACCTGGCGCATGTTCAGCTTTTCACGGATATATTTCTGTGCCAGCCATACATCCGTTTCCTCTCCGTAGTTTTCCTCTCCCACATAACAGGAGCAGCGATCCAAAGTCAGAACATTTTCCATAGTTCTTCTTACTTCCGCTTTCGGTCCCAGCGCGGCAAAAACCGGAGCTGCAGAATGGGGATGTTCGTATGGGAATTCCACCCTGTTTTCAGCACATTTTGTTCTTTTTTCCTCCACACAATCTTCTGCAGAACTGCCTGCACACGCCGTCTCCACAAGCAAAATCACCGTCTGTGCCGGTTCCAGCTCCAAAAGGAAACGCATTCTTCCATTTTTCCCAACCTGGACATCCAGCTTTTTCATTTCATTTGTCCACGGCTGATAACACAACACTTTGCCTTGCTCCGGGAAATCCACGATTACGGTATGTGGGTTTTTCCTGTCATTATTTACAACGGTCTGCACATAACCCTCTGCAGTTTTCCGTGTCATAAGAAGAATATCTTTATCCTCCACGCCCTCTTTTGTTTTTACGCTAATGCTCCAGTCCAGAGTTTTCTTCAGCTCTTCCGGAAGCTCTTCGTAATTTTCAAGCCAGGTAATATTGTCAAACTTCTCCCAGGATGTCTGCTCTGCCTTTTCTCTGGAGCCTTCCACCATTTCCGGGAAATCTCCTACCCACAGGATTTTTCCTCCCTGACTGGAAAATTCACAAAGCTGTTTTACTGTGCTTGCAAACAAAGATACCACTCTTGGCACAATTACCACATCGTAAGAAGCCTGGCCTACATAAAAACGTCCGTCCTCTGCTTTTCCATCTGCCTCAATCAGCATCTCATCACCAAAATCAAAATCCATATGAGAGGACATAAGCATTTTTGCCAGACGATTGTATTCCTCGCCCCATTTGTTCAGGTCAGTAATATGCTTGTCCAGCCATCCCATATTCATTTCAATATGGTTAAAGTCCTCATCGAAACTGCTTCTGCACTTTGTCCAGATAGAGGACATGGGATGGATCACCAGAATTTTACGCACTACATCTCCCATGCTTTCGCACAGGGATAAGCGGGAAAAATAATCTTCCATTCTTTCATTATAATCCCACCAGGTTGTCTGATAACTGAACACCGGCGGATAGTCTCTTTTCCTGCATCCGGAAATGGAATACTGGGCAAGATGCTGGCATCTTCTGTCGATTCCATTTACAAACTGCCAGTCTCCAAGCCACTTCTGACCATCGAATCCAAATTCCCATCCAGTACAGCCGTATGTCTCGGAAATGGTATGTTTTTTGCCATACTGATGAGCTACACTTGCACACTGTTTCACAGTAAGATACTCTTTGGTCTGCTCACCTAACAAGTCAATTCCAGGTCTGTGAATATATTTATACTGGGGCATTGCTGCTCCGCACACTCTGGTCTGGTAGCCCAGGTCGTTTTCATAAAGCATATGCCCGGTCAGCTCTACGCCTTCTTTTTCACACCATTCGTAAATCTGTTTCATATAAGATTCCTGGAAAAGCTCTGCAATAGTTCTCCAGTAATCATGACGGATCTGCTCACAGCCTTCTCCATCATAGAAAAGATAAGGAAGCTGATCCCACAGCTCGTAACCTCTTTTTTCCCGGAAATAACGTGGCAGATCATCTGTCCAGGTGATCCAGGGACGCCCTTTTGTGAAAACAGAATAGAAGTCACAGCAGTTTGGCTCGTCTGTGAAAAATCCTTTTATAGTCTTTCCAAACTCATCTTTGAAGTGTTTTTTGTAAGATTCATGAGTCAGTTCCAGAAATTCATGCACTGCTTTTGGATTCAGGTTGTCAGTAGGCGCATAGCCGTTGTACCACTCGCTGTCGCCGGAAATTTCTCTTCGCAGGATTAAGCTCTGGCATTTCGTGTTCTGTAAAGCCTCATTTTCTATTCCATCTTCTGTCACACAATTTACATTATTTTCTCCACAGATGCCCTCTGCCATTTTTACAATTTTGTACCCATCTGTCCAAATTGTATAAATTCCCAGAATTTTCCCATCTGCATATTCTTTTCCAACTTCAAGTGTTCTGCCTGCAACTTTATAAACTGCCGCATCAGATGCATTCTCCTCATTGCATTGCACTACCGCATCCAGCACCTCCATAGTCAGTCCCTTGGCAGAATATTCTTTCGGATTTACATGACTTACCAGCCCTCCGGCGCATCCGGACGGCCATTTATCCTCATCATAAATCCACACTTCCAGTCCTTTTTCTTTCGCTTCCTGAACAGCGGTTCCGACCTGCGCCATCCACTCTTCTGAAAGATAGGGAGTTTCCAGTCCTTCGCGGGAATGGATGAAAAAGCCACCCATTCCCTTATCGCACATTTCCTGAATCTGAAACTTTGATTCCTTCTCATTTATCTTTTCATTCCACGCCCAGAACGGTGCGCTTCTGAATTCCTTACCAGGCTTTTCAAGTATTTCCTTCCAGTCTTTCTCCATCAGTCAATCTCCTTTTCTACCCAGTAAACAGGAGTTGTCAGAACTCCCATCTGTTCCAGTTGATACTCATAGCTCCATTTATTACCTTCTGTTCTCCACAGATTTGGCCCATACCAGGCTTCTGTACGATCTGCGTTGTGCACAACCCCAAAGGTATTGCTTCTGTTTCCATAAACCTTTATGGTGATTTCATGCAGCCCCTCATCCACTTTTCCAAGATTGATCCGATATGGAGCCATAAATAGTGCACCTTTATTTTCACCGTCAAGGAAAATTTCCAGAAGTGCCCCACGGTAATGGCTGACTTCCAGATTCAGAATACCAGCCTCGGTGTGCAGTTTACTTGTATATTCCAGATTTCCACCATAAAAGGCCAGATTCTGTCTTGTAATATCACCAAAATATAATTTCTCCGGAAGTGCAGTGATAATTCCATACTGCCCTGCAGTCTTTGTTCCAAAAGCACCCAGAAGATACATCCATTCCACATTTGTTTTTCTGCCAAATGGAATCTTCACCACCAGAATATTCTCACCCTTGTGCAGATTTTTCAGCTTACAGGTGCGGATACTTTCGTCTACATAAAAACCAGAATCCTCATATTTCACCGGCTCTTCATTCCAGAAGATCTCATTTACTTCCGGATGTTCCATAGCCAGCTCTACTTCGTCCATTTCAATTTCAGACGGAATGGTAAAGCGAAGCTTCAGCGCATGAGACAGCGTCTCTTCCTCTTTTTCCGTCCACGGCTGGGCCAGTGCCTCCATGCGGAGAGGATAATGAAGCTTTTCACGAAACAGGTTGTCAATGCGGAGCAATTCTTCCCGTTGCTGCCATTTTCCGTCATCAAAAGCATATTCTGCCTGATCAAGAAGCAGGCTGTTTCGCTCTTCCAGTTTGTAGCTGCATGGCTGGGGCAGATTCTTCTGATTCTGCGGAATCTTGAATTCCTCTTCCTGAACCCATTTTCCTTCCGGATTCTTTTCAGCCTGCATTTCAAGGTTTTCTTCTGCCTTCACTCCATCCTCAACCGGAATCAGCTTCAACAGAAAACTGTCATGGAAAGATGCCACATGGTGCACCACTGTATTTCCGTTCACATGCTCCGCCTTCACCGGGAAAATTTCTCCGGTCATAGTATCATAGCAAACCGCCTGATACTCACCCTTTATTTTAATATCCCATCTCTCATTCCATGCAATAGCCTCATTACGCGGCTTATTCACATGGCAGATAAACAGCCATTTTCCATTCCCATCCTGACGCATCTGATAAAACAGATTGTCCGCCCGGTTTCCGTTTTCTTTGTGTTTCATTCTGGCTGGATCTACACCGTCAAGAGGGAAAACATCAATGTCAATATCTCGCTCCGGCTCCAGTGCCTCCATAAGACTTACACGGCTAAAGGGAATATGTACCGCTTTTTCTTCCAGCTTCTTCACCCGGTCACTTGGTGCTGCATCCACAAACTTCGCTGTCTCGCCCATGAAAATAACTTTTCCACCGCGCTTCACGAAATTTTCCAGTTTTTCCACAGTACTGCTGCGTAATGTGGCACATTCGGGGATAACTACCACATCATAATTCATTTGGCCTACAGAGAATCCACGCTTCTTCCTCTTATCTCCAGTTAATTCCCCATAATCGCACAGCTCTTTTCCAGCTTCATCAGCCCCACTGTCAGCTTCCTCTCCCAGCAGTGACTCCGAAATAAAATCAAAATCAATCAGCCCAAACAGCATCCACTTAATCAGATTTTCAAAATTCTCCTCAAGCACCTGCCGTTTCAAAGAAGTCTGCTCTTTATTTCCCCAGTACATCCAGTAAGATTCCACAGGATGGATCACTCCCACACGCACGCAGGCCTTTCCCCGTGTAAGTGCTGTATTTAACCGGGCAAAATGATCCTCAATCAGATTGTATTTCTCATACCAGGGAGAATGTCGTCCGATACAAGCCGGATAATCTCTTTTACCCTCGCCTTCCATGGAAACCCAGGTAAGATGCGGAACCCGGAAGGTTACCCCAAGGGCAGCCTGCCAGTCTCCTGCCAGCTTATGGTTGCGGAAATCGAAGGTCCAGCCCGTTACGCCGTAAATCTCGCACATAACACCTTCCCTGCCCTGCTGTCTGGACACACTTTCTGCCTGCTTCAAGGTAGAAAGCTCTCTTCTGTCACAAAGCATATCCACTCCCGGCATTCCGAAGTTTTTCATAGGACGCATACACTCCCCAATAGCAAGGGTCTGGGAATACAAAGTCCATTCATTTAACATATGTCCGGTAAGATAAATGCCATGATCCAGACACCATTTTCCAATCTGATCTCCAAAGGCTTCCGAAAATCGCTCCATTACATGATCATGATAATGATACCTTACCTGTAATCCGCTATCATCTTTCGTCTCCCAGAAAATCTCCGGTAGTTTTTGTATAACAGAATAGCCGTATTTCTCCTGAAAAGTCTTATCAAAATCATCTGTGAAAGGTGTAATAACCGGTTCCTGGTCAAATGGTGTCACCAGCATACCTTTATGGGTGGTCTGTGGCTCATCAGTAAAAATACTTTTTATCTCACTGCCAAAATCCTCCCCAAGGCGTTTATAATACTGTTCATGGGTAATATCCAGAAACTTCCTGATAGCTTTTTTATCCAGAGTATTCACATAAGCCTGATTGTTAAACCAGGGTGTATCCCCTGATATTTCCAGATATGCTTCCCACACATTTTCCGTATCTTCCGGTTTTTCCACAGAAAATTCATAGGAGCTTAAAAATCCCTGTTCATCCAGAAAAATTCGATAATATCCAAGATGGGTACGGTTTTTACTGCGAACTGCCTTTGCCGCAGCCATATACCCCTCTTCCTCTTTTTCCTCATAGCCGACAGGCGCCAGCACCAGAAAACGTGTCCTGTTTTCCAGATCTTTTGTCACAAGTCCCCCGGCACTTCCAGATGGCCAGCGGTCCTCGTCATAAAGATAACAAAGAAGTCCCTCTTCCTTTGCTTTCTCTTCGCAGGCTTCTACACAGGAAAAAAACTCTTCTCCCAGATATTCTGTATCCAGCCCCACACGGCAATGAATGTGAAATCCACCCATTCCCATTTTCTTAAACTGTTCTACCTGATCCACCAGCTCTTCTTTATTCAGTTTTTTGTTCCACGCCCAGAACGGCGCACCTTTGTATGCCACACTAGGGCTTTTGAATAATTCTTCTCTTAATTCGTTTTCTTCTTTTTCCTTATAAAACATTATTCCTGGTCTCCTCTCCTGCGGTATTCAATTGGAGTAAATGTGGTTGCCTGCTTAAACATTCTGAAAAAATATTTGGGATTGGGGTAGCCAACTTCTCTTGAAATCTGCTCCACGCTCATGCTTGTTTTGTCCAGAAGATCTTTGGCTTTATTAATGCGGATCTCCATAAGATAAACATTCAGCCCCTTTTCCATATATTTTTTCAATATGTTGCTGCACTGTGTGGCAGAAAGATAAAACTGATCTGCCAGTGTCTGCAGTGTGATTTTTTTATAATAATTTTCCTGTATATACTTACACATCTGTTCATAAGTATAATCATCGCTGTAGCTTTTTCTTTGTATGGAAAGAGAAATCAGATTCGCATATCCGGAAATCTCTTTCTCCATTTTGGTCAGATCGTCACAGAAGCGGTATCTTGTGTAAAAAACACTCATAATGTCATCAGTTTCCACCTGATTTTCAACCGCCCACTCATCGATTCTGGCAAGAAGTCTTTTACAGGAAGCCCCAATTTCACGTAAGGTATCTTTTTCTATGGAAAATCGGGCAAAAAACTGCTTCATTACTTTATGGCTTCCTTCTGTCTCATACTTAAAAGCCACCATTAAATCCTGAATTTCATCATCTGTATAAAGTTTTCGCTTTTGACTGGAATATTCTGACTCATAGAAAAATTTCACCTTATCTACCAGCCGGATATCCCGGAGCATTTTTTCATTTGCCTGATAGGCTCTGTGAACCTGGGAAATTCCCTGGATTTTACCGCTCACAGCTCCATAGAACTTGCCGGAATGATTCCGTATCTTCATTGCAGAGAAAAACTCCGGAACCTGGCTTATGATCGTGCCCGCCTGTTGTTCCTCTTTCACTGTAAAAAGAACAAAATATTGTCCATAAACAGCTTTATTCTCAAAGCATACATAATCACAGTCCGACCAGAACCGCTTTGTGCATTCCCTGAGAATATTCATTTCTTCTGACACGTTTGTATAAATATTGATCAGAACATGCCAGTTATCCATACAAAGTCCCTGCCGTAGCTCCTCTTCTTCATTCCAGGGCTCTGTGATCACCTTTATAAACTCCATATCTTCCCGGTTCTGTTCCAGGTCCGATATTTTCTCCCGCATCTTGGTAATATTATTTTTCTGCTCGATCCGGGAAACTGCCTTTAATAACTGCTTCTCGATTTCTTCCGTTGAAAAAGGCTTCAGCACATATCCCACAACTCCGTGTTCAATGGCCTGGCTCATATAATCAAAAGCCTTATAACCGCTGATTACGATTACCGGAATATCCGAATGCTTTTCGTGAAGCTTTTTCAGAAATTCCACTCCGTCCATTTTTGCCATTTTCATGTCAGTGATAATAATATCCGGTGTGATTTCTTCCAGAAGCTCCATTCCTTTTTGTCCGTTTTCCGCTTCTCCGACGCATTCAAACTTTTCGCTTGAAATCTCGTTTATCTTACTGATCAGACCTAACCTGATCAGCCTTTCATCATCAATAATTATGTATGTGTACATTTCTCATGGCTCCTTACAGGCACAGGATTTTCTCCAGAACGAATTTCCTGTGCTATCCATTTTCTCAGATCCACGGAACATGCAGTGTCACAGTCGTTCCCTCTTCAGGACTGCTGTCCACCTTCATTCCGTACTCTTCTGTAAAAAGAAGCTGTATTCTTTCGTGAATATTTTTCAGCCCGATATTAAAGCAGGCCTCCTCTTCTTCTGATTCTGTTTTGTCATAAATTCTCTTTCTTACACGTTCCAGTGCTGCCTCGTCCATTCCTGTTCCATTATCTTTCACAACAATATACATATCTTTTCCTTCATGCCTTGCTGTAATAAGAAGATTCCATGGAAACTCTTTTCCTGCCATTCCATGCTCAATCGCATTTTCCACAATGGGCTGAAGCATAAATTTCATAACCTTCCGTTTTTCGACCCCTTCTTCCAGGTCAAGCTCCAAGTTGATCTCGTTTCCAAAACGAACCTCCTGAATATTCAGATACCTTTGCATCTGCCCGATTTCCTTTTCCAGGGAAATGTAATCTCCATCAATATCCATGGTATACCGCAGCATATCTCCAAGAGACTTTGTCATAGTAACAATCTGCTTGTCCCCTTCCAGCTGTGCCAGGCAGGAAATATTCTCCAGGGTATTAAACAGGAAATGGGAGTTAATCTGGGAGGTAAGGTTTCGCAGTCTTGACTTTAATATGTTAATCTGGCTTTCATATTTTTCCTTGATCAGCATATTAATCTGGTTCAGCATTTTTTCATAATCAGCATAAAGGATTCCGATTTCATCCTGTCTTCCTTTATATTCATTATTAAACTGAAAATCCTGCCCTGAAACCTTATCCATAATCTTTGCCAGATGCACAATGGGACGGATAGACTGTCTTTCCATCCACAGTACAATAATAAGTACCAGAATCAGAACTGCACCAAGCAGGCAAAATAAAATCCTCCTGTTATGAATATAATTACCATAAAAAGATTCCAGGGAAAGCACACTCACAACCTTCCAGTTGTTAAAATCCAGTTCGCTGTATGTAACTGCCTTTGTTTTATCATTGGAATTATGAATGATTCCCTGTTTTTTGCCCTCTGGAATCTCCAGACCTGGAAAATCATACCCATCTGCCCCGGAACCGTAAATTACATTCCCGTTCTCGTCTATAACTACGCTGGTTCCCCAGGGAAGAGAATTTTCCTCCTTAATATCATCAAAAAATGTGTTTTTGCACACTACAGCCAGCACTGCATAACCGTCATCCTTAATGTTTTTAAACTTCCGTGCAGCAAGGAAACAGTCTTTTCCCTGTCCGTACAGGTTCTTTTGCAATTTGGTGATTGCTGCAATTTCCACACTGCTTTTGCTGCTGGTCAGTTGCTGGTACCAGTCATCCGTTTTATAGGTTCTCTCGATTCCATAATCCAGATTCTTCATATAAGAATATACATGGCCATTGCTGCAAAAAAGATAAACACCATCTGCATGGTTTGCATTTTCCATAAGATTGGAGCATACATATTTGAACATCCTGTAATTTTTCAGTCTGGCGCTGTATGTAGGTGCTTTTTCCCCGCTCTCCTGCTGTGCAATACTTGTAATACAGTTGGTGTTGTCATAGGTGCTGAATATCAGAGAACTGATCAGATCCCGCACATCTTCATAATTTCTGTTAATATTCGAAGCCACCCTGTGTATCTCATTTCTGCTGGCACTTTCTACCTGATTATTGTAAAAAACATTATTGTTATAATCTGTATAAACGCCAAAAAACAAAACAGGTAAAATGGATACAGACAACAGACACAAAAAATATTTTGACCGGATACTCTTTATCAGTCTCATAAAAAACCTCCTGTACTTGTAATGTCTCACCATTATACCGTGTTTTGTTTTAAATGACAAAAATTTATTTAATTGTTTGAATTATTTCACAAATTAATGAGTGGCAAATCATGTCATATGATCAACCCTTTACAGCTCCTACTGTCAGACCACCTACGAAATATCTCTGAAGGAATCCATAAACGATCAGGATCGGGATGGCACTTAAGAAGCAGGCTGCAAACAGCATGTTCCACTGTGTGGCGTTTTCCATATCACCAATGAAGTTCAGCATCATAAGAGGCAGTGTCTTTTTGGTTGGTGAGGAAAGGAACAGCATACCAAAGAAGAAATCGTTCCAGATCGGAACACCCTGTGTGATAACCAGTGAAGAAAGTGCCGGTTTTGTCAGCGGGATTACGATTCTTACAAAGGTAAACGGAATGCTTGCACCGTCAATACGTGCAGCCTCCTCCAGACTGTAGGGTACACCGGATTTGATAAAGTTGGTGTACAGGAAAATGGAAAACGGCAGTGCTGCTGTTACATAAAGTGCAATTGGTGCTGCGATAGTATTTCCGATTCCAACCTGGTTTACAACCTTATACATAGGAATGATGGACATCTGTGCAGATACAATCATACCAGCCAGGAAGAAGATCTGGAAAAAGCTTCCCAGTTTTCCTTTTAATCTTGCAATTGCATATCCTGCCATAGAGCAGAAAGTAAGCAAAAGAAGTACACTGATTACAGTAATGATGATACTGTTTTTCAGGGAACGGAAATAATTCATTTTTCCAAATGCGGTTTTGTAACTCTCGAAGCTGATGGGATGAAACAGTCTCAAATAGTTGGAAGTATCGCTCAGCTCACGGAAAGAGCCAAAAAGTGCAATGATAATTGGAGAAAGGAAGATCAGGAAAAAAATTGCCAAACAAATCGTTACCCATACTTCTGTACTGGATTTCTTTTTCATTATGCCTCAAGCTCCTTTCTCTTCATAATTGTAAGCGTGATTACGGAAATAATCAAGATGAATACAAAGGCCATAGCTGCCAGTGCTTCTGCTTTACCATACTGCATTTCCACAAATGCCATTTTGTAAATTGTGTACATAAGTGTTGCAGATGATTTTCCAGGACCACCACTTGTTAATGCGAAGATGTAGTCGAAGGATTTGAAGCCACCGATCAGACCAAGCATTACGTTAACTGTGATGGTGTTTGCAAGCATTGGGACTTTTACATAACGGATTGCCTGCCAGCCGTTACATCCGTCAATTTTTGCAGATTCAATAACTTCCTCGGAAATATTCTGAAGACCTGCAAGATAAATGATCGTCATGGTACCAGATGTTTTCCATGTCTCTACAAATGCTGCTGCAAACAGTGAAGTTCCTTTTGTACCAAGAAGGTTCGGTGCACTTGAGGATCCAAAAAGATTAAAGATTTCGGAGATCATTCCATAATGAGGTGCGTATACATAGCTCCAGAGGAAAGCTACAACGATGGTACTGAAAAGTGCCGGAATATAGAAGATAGTTCTGAAAACGCCTTTTGCTCTTAACTTCATGTTAAGAATCATTGCAAGGGTAAGTGCCTGAAGGTTACCCCAGATAACAACAAAAAGTGTGTATTTTATGGTATTTCCCATGGAGTTAAACAGGGTTCCCTGTTTGATCAGGTTTGCATAGTTTTTCATGCCTACCATATCAAAATCTCCCATGCCCCTCCAGTTTGTCAGTCCATAATAGAATGACATTAATACAGGGGAAATCCAGAATACAAGATAGAATATTAATGCCGGAACTATAAACGCCAAAAGAATATTTCTTCTTTTCTTATTCATAACTATCTCCTTTCTTTTTTCCGTTTTGAATATCTAATCCAGTGCTTTGATTAAGTAAGGCATCTGTATTTTTTACAGATGCCCTACCGTTTATTACTGATCCGTTTTTACAAATGTCTGCGTCAGAGCTTTTTCATTAACTACTCTGGCAGTTACCTCTTACTCTGCAAGCTCATCAAATTTGTCCTGCATTGCCTGGCAAACATCTTCTGCGGTAGCATCACCTGTAATTACTTCCTGGAATACAGTACACATCTCATCAGATACACCTTCTGGCCAAGCATTGTTCAGGTTGTCGATATTCTGGTAGTCTTTATAGCGGTCAAGGTACTCATTAATCATGTCACGGCTGTCAGAAACACCCTCAAATGCAATGATATCAGTTGTGTTGTTTACCCATGCATCAAACAGTGGAGACTGATCATCGAACCAGTACTGCATTACAAGGTCGCAAGCCTGCTGGTGAAGTTCATCGGAGTTGTTGCTTGTAAACAGTGCGTTTGCAGATGTCCAGTTGTAAACGAAATCTCCGTCTGGCTCATTAGATGGTACACAGAACATTCCTCTTTCGAAGTCTGCTGCACCTCCTGTTGTAAGCTGTGCATAACCAAAGCTTCCGTCGAAGATCATTGCTGCTTCGCCATCGATGAACAGCTGACGGCTCTGATCCTGGGATAATCCAAGGGAATCTTCTACTACATATCCGTTGTCATACAGGTACTGCAGTTTGGATACTGTATCAACCCAGCACTGATCTGTGAAATGGGTATCGCCTGTGTAAAGCTCTTTATCAAAATCAGGATTCTCTGCATAGATTTCAGATGCACCGATCTGATACATAGCAAACTGGATAACAAAGCTGGAGTTATCACCACAGGTAATTGGTGTATGTCCTGCATCTTTCAGTTTCTGGCAAACATCAATGAACTCATCCCAGTTTGTCGGAGGATTATCATATCCAACCTCTTTGAACAAATCTTTGTTGTACCATGTTGTCAGGAAGCTTGTTCCAAGAGGAAGTCCGTATACTTTGTCATCAAATGTATAAGCGGATGTAATGGAAGAATCAAATTTATCAAGCAGGCTGAAATCGGAAAGATCTCTTACATAACCAGCGTTTACAAGATCTTCAGACTGTTTCTTTGCCCACCAGGTAAAAAGATCCGGGCCCTCGCCGCTTGCAAATTTCAGACGTACAGTCTGTTTGTACTGGTCTGTAGGAAGCTGCTCAACTTCGATTGTGATATTTGGGAATCTCTCATGAACCAGCTCCGGAAGAAGATCCAGATAAAAGTCTTTTTTATCTGTGCTTGGTCTTGTTGTTACCATGAGAGATAAGGTAACTGGCTCTGAAACATCTTCCAGGCTGTCACTTGTTCCGCCGCCTGTGGTAGCTTCTGCTTCAGTTGTCTCTGTGGTATCTGCTTCTTCTGCAAATACAGTTGTTGCGCCTGCCATTGATCCGACCATTGTGGCTGCCATTAAGAGACTGAGTAATTTCTTTTTCATTTAGTAAATCCTCCTTTGATTTAATTTTACATTAAGTTTTTGCTCACCGTTTTACCGGTTCCCTTTGATGTTTGTATTGTATCATCGGTAAAAGTTACTTTTCTATATTATTATCAGTTACTTTTTTTAACCTTTCAATGTATACAGATTAAAGACGGTTTTCAAAACCGTTTTCAAAAATCTACGACGCTCTCATCTGAAACAAAGCCTCACACAAATTATAATGCATATTTTATGCACATCTTGAGGGAGATTTTGTTCAACGAGGGCGTCGCATCAGTTACATAGGATGAATTTATACAATGCATACCACAAAATGAGGTCTGCAGATTGCAAGAACGATTTCAGGGGGCACGCTCTAAACTAATTTTCACGCATGTTCTATCAACTTTCCTCAATAGTATCAAATACATTTCGATACACAAATGACTTAAACCAGGCAATTGCGGAAAATCCTACAAACACAAACAGGGAACAGAACCAGCCAAGCGCAGCCTGGGATGCCACTGCCAGAAACACAATAAGTGCCGGAACCATAGCCGTAATTCCTGCAAGCTGTAAGGTAGAAAGCCAGTTTTTCACTGCAAGCAGGAAGCTGTTTAACAGCGTATTTTGTACAGAGTTTTCAAATCTTGCCTGCAGCTGGAAAACATACAGTGTGATCAGAAGCCAGAAAATTCCAAAAGCTCCACCCATTGCTACCAGAACGCTGTTATCTTTTCCCACCAGGAAGATATCCACCAGCAGCACACTCCACACTGCCAGCAACAGCAGCCAGATCAAAGTTCCTTTTTTGAAGTTTTCTTTAAAGGCTTTAAAATAACTGCTGGCAATATAAGAATCTTCTTTTCGCACGCCTTTCATTGTTACAGTATACAGGGCGCAGATGGATGCGCCAATGGTAATAATTGGAATACAGGTGAGAATAAACAGCACATTCAGTACAATCAGATCCCATAACCTGTTTAAAAAGCGGTACAACCAGCCTTCCTGATTAAAAAAGCGTTCCATTCTATCAGTCCTTTTCTGCTTTTATCTTAATAACCATTTTCTTGTAATGGCTCCGTTTGATCTTATGACAGCATGGTTTATGTCCGTCCTCTGGAAAAGCTATGTAGAAAACTCCGGCCGGTACTTCCAGTACACTTCCCATTCCTTTCCAGAACATTGCGTCAGACTCTTCATTGTATGGAACAGATTCCGTAAGATCATGGATATTTCCATACTCCATCAGCTCTTCTCCATCCAGCATACACTGAACATCAATGAATTTTCTGTGGGATTCAAATTCTCCCTCTCCCAGATGTCTGGTGTTGCCTTCCTGGATCATTACTTTTCCCCAGGGATACATATAAGTGCCAACTTCCATATCCTTTGCCTGATCCAGAATCGGAATAATTTCCTTAATCTGCGGAATTGTTTTTTCATAAATATGCATATTTGCCATCTTGTCTACGATCATTGCAGGTCACCTCTGTTTTAGCTTTATACATTTTAGAGCACCCTAAAAAAGGCTCCAGGTTATTGTTATTTTAAATTCTTTTCAAATTCTTCTGTGAATCTTACCAGCTGTTCGATTTCAAGAACTCCTGTTGCATTTAACTCATTGATGTCTCTTGTTCTTGTAACAATGGAGTTAAAGTTTCCAATGGATTTCTGATAGTATTTTGCATTTACCGGATATACCTGACGCTCGATCAGAGATGCTACGGTCAGGAAATCTGCAATTTTTCTTGCGGTTGTCGGATCTTCTTTATAAATATTACAAAGCTTTACATAAAGCTCCGGATGGAAGTTTGCCATAACTCCGCTGTATCCGCTTGCGCCAAGTTCCAGTGTCTCCAGAACTGTGCTGGTATTTGCATTAAACAGCTTCAGGTTGGTTCCTTTGATTGCTTCCAGTTTTGCTTTCATGTTTTCAATGTCGCAGCTGGTATCCTTGATGAAATAGAATCTTCCGGTATCAGCGCACCATTTCAGAAGCTCTGGGCTGATGATTCTTTTATATGGGTAAGGGCACTCATAGAATCCAAGTGGAACATCCTTTGGAATCATTTCCAGAAGTTTTTTCAGGTTTTCCAGCCATACTTCGTCGCTTTCCTCCTGTTTTGCAAGACGGTTGGTAAGAAGAATTACTGCATCTGCTCCTGTTTCTGCAATTGCTGTCAGCTCTTTTGCCTGATCTTCCAGAGAATCAGAAATGTGTCCGGAGGTTACAACCGGTACTCTTCCTGCTGCGTGATCTTTTACAAACTTACCAATTTTCACACGCTCTTCGAAAGACAGGAAAAACATTTCGCTTGACTGGCAGTCTGCAAACAAGCCGTTTACTCCTTTTTCAATATACCAGTCAACCAGTCTGCCAAGTGCCTCATAATCTACTTCATTGTTCTCTGTAAAAGGTGTAAGCATTACCGGATATACGCCATTTGGAAATTCTTTTGCCATGATTTTTTATCTCCTTTTCTTGTGATAATATTTATATGATATCAGGGTCAAAAGGTCATAAAGCCGTTCATGCTTGCATGATAAGGCTTTTGAACTTGGGACCCGCCGAACATGAGGAAGTAGCGATTTACGCAGTAAATCAGCGGATTCCGAATGTTCGAGAATTGTGGGAGCTGCTTTGCAGCGGAGCAATTCGTAGATATCAAGTTAGGGGCAAAATTCCTTTTGACCCTAACATCATGTAATATATTTCAGCAAACACATTTCATAATTCATTGTAAAAACTTGTAAAAGCTTATTAAACCACTACCGTAACCAAAATGCTGACACTCCTGCTCTCTACCTGGCACTGGCTGCCACAGCCTCACCCAGACGGTCATAAATAGTCTTTGCATCCAGAATATGTGGAACTCCTGTTGCATCCGCCGCTGCGCCAGCTGTTACCAAAATATATTCCCGGTCATATATCTGTGCAAAACTTGCCAGACAATGGCCAGCTTCGGAAGTATATCCTGTTTTTCCTCCAAGAATCTCACCACCTGTTACTGTGGTATCCGACATATTTTTAAACATGGTACTATAGTAAGTGATTCCATCTGGATGGACATTTGTCCCTGGTGTAGAATGAAAGTGACTTTCAATCACATCTCTGAATGTATCATTATGTAATGCATATTTCAGCAACAATGCAATATCATACGCCGTGCTGTAGTGATCCGGGTCATGAAGTCCTGTACAATTTTTAAAATTTGTATTCTTCATTCCAATTGATTTTGCTTTCTGATTCATTTTTTCCACAAAAGCATCTTCTGAACCAGCTACCTCATCCGCCAGTGCCAGACAGCATTCCGCTCCTGATGGCAAAATAACGCCATAAACCAAATCCCTGATCCGCACTGATTCCCCGGCCTGGAATCCAGCCTGTGTTGCATCCTGCCCATTCAGGGCAAAAAAAATATCCTGACTTAATGTAATTTCCCGGTCCAGATCAGAAAAAGCTTCCAATGCTACAACAGCTGTCATTATTTTTGTCATAGATGCAGGATAAATCTGTTCTTTTCCATTCAGATCCCCAATTACATTTCCACTTTTTACGTCCATCAGAATCACATTGGAACTATTCACTCCCGTTACATCCACATTTTTCACCGGTGGTCTGTCAAATCCCCCCAGTATACCAGCCACTCCTGCTTTCAAGCCTCTATCCCAGCAAAAAGCCCCCGCAAGTAAAGCCAGAATGACCATCTCTATCAATATACTGACCAGAATTCTTCTTTGCTGTTTTCTTTTACGCAGCTGCCGCCTTCTGTTATTTATGTGATTATTATTTATACGATTATTATTTATACGATTATTATTCATTGCATTTAACCGCTCCTTTTCTTTAAAAGTGTAATATCAACTTTTAATTTTGTCCTTCCCTGTATAATAATATGATATCAGGGACAAAAGGTCAAAGCCTGTTCATTTTGAATCCTAATATTATAATATATTGTATTACACCAATCTGTAATTTCTCTGTAAAACAACGAAGCAGGCTCGTTTTCGAACCTGCTTCTGATGTATGCCTGTATATACTTCTTATTTTAATTTCACAATTTTTACTTTTGTTCCCTGTCCTTTTTTCTTCAATAGCTTCTTATATGTTTTCAGTTTTGACTTGGGCACATAGATTTTCGCTTTGGCATAAATTCCTTTAAAAACATTTGCCTTTACCGTTTTCAACTTTGTGGTTTTCAATGTAATGACCGATAATTTTTTGCAGTTTTTAAAGGCATTTCCACCAATAGACGCAACTTTTGTTCCTACGGTAATCTTCTTTAAAGACTTACAGCCTTCAAATGCTGATGTCCCTATAGACGTCACATTATTTCCAACCACAATCTGTGTAATCTTTCCATTATTTCGCAGAGCCTTCGCTGCCACAGAAGTGATCTTGTATGTGATTCCCTTATATTTTACCGTATTTCCAATAGAAATCTTTGTGGTTTTTTTATCCCTAGTTCCCACATAAGCCACCGTTTTATTTCCGGTAACTTTATATTTTCCTTTTCCAGAATTAAAAACAGTACCTTTTTTCAAAGGAGAAGGTTCTGGACTTGGCGTTACCGTCTGGGTTGGCTCCGGTTTTGGTGTTACAGTAGGCTTCGGCTTGACAGCTCCCTGGGTCGGCACCGGGCTTGGAGGAATTATAGTTGGCTTTGGTGTAGGTACCTTATCAATCAGTTTATAAGGTATGCCCTCTTTTACTACATAGTTATACCCGGCGGTACCATACCAGCACTTAATCAACATTTTTCCGGACTTTTTCTCATATCCGCTGCTGTTGTATACATAGCCAAACGCATATTTTCCCACTGACTTCACGCTTTTAGGTATGGTAATTTCTGAAATAGACACACAATTAAGGAAAGCGCTTTCTTCAATAGCGGTTAGCGAAGCTGGTAAAGAAACTTCTTCCAGGCATTGCAGATCCGAAAAGCAAAAACTTGTAATTGCGGTACATCCTTCGTGAATCACCAGTTTTCTAACTTTCGCAGAATCCCCTACCAGGTTTCCAACCATAATATTGTTAAGAGCGCCTTGACAATCCAGTTCAACAGTTCTTCCATCAAAAGCCCAGTATACCGGACTACCATTAGATGTAAAAACTCCCCCGGCGCTCTTCCAGTTTTCATAAGAAGAATCTTTTTTCATAAGAGACAACTTACAGCTTCCTGTTCCGCTTGGTGCACTGATCCGAATTAAATATTTCTGTCCCTTTTTCAGATATGGACCACTGCCATAATTAAAACTGCCCTGTTTTTCTCCAGTCTGTGTAACAAGATCCATGTAGTTAAAGCCATCCATCTCTATCTTATAAAAACCGCTTACTGCAGGCGTAAACGTATAAATAGAATCAGCTGTAAGATTTTCCGGATTATTGACAACCGTTACAGTTTCTCCCAGTGGAAATTCCTGATCTGGCTCGCCAAAAGAAACGTCGTAGCTTATTTGGTTCGTGCCTTGAATAAGCAGATAATATTCCACATTCGTTCCGCCTTCCCATTTTCCACCTATATTCGCTTCACTGGAGAAATCGAATTTCTTTACAATGTAAGGATAATTCTTTTTGTAAAGAAGAGCCTTTCCAGATCCGGAAATATTTTTTAAGGACAGTTTATAATAGCCATTGTGAGACGGCTTTATTCTGTAAAATCCAAAGGAATCCGCACTGGAACCAGCATTTTCCCTCTGATAGGAAACATTTCCCAGCTCTTTTCCATTTCCTCCATCAGCAAAGCTGACTATATAAATGTCATCCGTCAGAGTAACTCCCTTGTATCTTATGGTTCTGGTGTATTTTCCTGGGATCCATCCACCGTTTAAATCTGTGGAAATTGTATTTGTTATGTTCAAAAAAGTAGGAGCCATATACTCTGACTTACCATTGTTATAAGTAACTTTTACACGGCCTTCATCCGAACAATCTTCCCAGGTACCTGTAGGCCAGACATTGCCCGACCTCTCCTTAATAAACCAATGGGGCTCATTCGGTGCATATTCAAGCTTCACCGGCTTAGCCTCCTGGGCACTATGCAAAGTAAAGTCAAAAGAAACAGTCATCTGATCATATCCATCATCCAGCTGGCATCGATAAGATTTCGGCATATTTTCACTATAAGTTACCTGATACGTGGGATCTGTACCTTCCAGTGTAACCCAGCTCGCTTCAGACTCACGCTGACTCCAGGTATAGCTAATAGGTTTCTTGCTGGAAGCATCAACCTGTAAAGTAACAGTATCTCCCGGCCATATGTCCATGTCATTATTCAGAGTCGTCCGCACCTTCATTCCCGCAGTAATAAACAGCATAATATTCTCAGTAACCGTTTCGTTTCCATCAGACACAGTACAACAATACCGCGCCCTGTTTTCATCCTCCGGATCAAATTCCGGCAATGGCTCTGTAACATACGTGGAACTGTTCGCTCCTTCAATATCAGAATAAGAATACGTACCATTCTTATAATAATATTTCTTCCACTGATACGTCAGCCTGTCATTACCTAAAGAACTCTCCGCCTTAACTGATAAAACAGCCGATTCCCCGATAACGCCATCCACTTCATCCGAATACACATACAAAGTACTTTCCTGCATACTGGTCTCTGACAGGAACACATCCATATCTGAACTACTGTCCTCACCGTCAAATCCCTCTTCTGGTACTTCCTCCGGCATTTCCGCCGTTACTTCCTCTGAACTCTCCGGCACACCATCCTGCATATTCTCTGACTTCTCCGGCAGCTCTGATGCCTCTTCGCCCTCCTTATCTGGCGTTTTCTCTTTTTCCCGCACTTCCTCCTGTGACTTCTCCGGCAACTCTGGTATCTCTTCACGCTCTTTATCCGGTGTTTCCGTCTCTCCTTCCCACACTTCCAGTGCGGACTCCGGCAACTCATCACCGTCTTTATCTAATGCCTTATCCTGCGCTTCCGCTCCTCCTTCCCACATTTTTCCCGACGCCTCCGATACCCCCGGTATCTCTTCCGCTCTTTCCCCGGAATAAAAGCCGTCATCCATCTCCTGCGCTCCAGCCGTCACCGGCATACCAGATCCTGTCACTGCCATCGCCACAACAATTGCCAGGACTTTCATGAACCTTAAATTCTGCATGCTGCACTCCTCCCTTTGAGGCAAAGCCTCATTTCACAACACAACAAAAAGTAACCAGCCACCCTCATCCTGTAGCTATTTTCATTTTATTTTATCCCACTCCCCCTGTCAACCACTCTCTTCACCATTCACCCAAAATCTCCCCCCAAACCTCTCCACATTCCACCACCAGCGCAGCGAAGCGTCCGCGTCCCTCTCCCCAAACGCAAAAAGAGCACCCACCTCACGGCAGATGCTCTCTTCATCTCATCTATTAAGCTAATTTGACTGGGTTGATCTTCACACCAGGTCCCATTGTCGGAGCAATAACAACGCTCTTTAAATACTGTCCCTTAAGTGTGCTAGGTCTAGCCTTTGCAATAGCTCCAATCAGCGTCTGGAAGTTGTCGCTTAACTGCTCTTCAGTAAAGGAAGCTTTACCGATCGGCACATGGATAATGTTTGATTTGTCAAGAC
>OLQK01000794.1_pt1 | contig 27842 bp, 22 predicted proteins | sample 1672501 | NCBI WGS metagenome assembly OLQK01 (sample SAMEA3136693, study PRJEB25190) | human gut metagenome | biome: human gut; feature: human-associated habitat; material: faeces | place: Austria | collected 2013
TGGTAATTAAAAATGCCGGAGAGGGAAAAATAACTGTAAAAAAAGCCCAGTCTGCATGCCTTGATTTTCTCCATGGAGACTATGATCTGATCAAATTTTATGGCAGACATGCAATGGAAAGAAACATGGAACGAGTGCCTGTTTCTCATGGAAGTTTCCGAATTGGAAGCCGCAGAGGAACCTCCAGCCACCAGTATAATCCAGGGGTGATCCTTGCACAGAAAAATGCAAATGAGGACAGCGGAAGCTGTTACGGAATGCTGTTTGTATACAGTGGAAATTTCCTTTGTGAAGCGGAAAAAGACCAGTATAATCAGACCAGAATCCAGATAGGGCTGACAGATGAACTATTTGACTATCCTCTGGAATCCGGAGCTGAATTTACCGCGCCGGAAGTGATTTTATCCTATTCAAACAAGGGTCTTTCTGCACTTTCTCAGCAGTATCATCACTGTATTATGAATCATATTTGCCAGGGAAAATACGTTCACGAAAACCGTCCAGTGCTGATTAACAGCTGGGAAGCTGCATATTTTGATTTCACAGGTGACACCATTGTAGAACTTGCAAAACAGGCAAAAGAGCTGGGAATTGACATGGTTGTTATGGATGATGGATGGTTTGGAAAGCGAAATGATGACAATTCTTCCCTTGGGGACTGGTATGTAAATGAAGGTAAATTAGGTGGAACTCTTGCAGAATTAATTGAACGTGTAAACGCAGAAGGGGTGAAATTTGGTATTTGGATTGAGCCGGAAATGGTAAATGAGGACAGTGATCTTTACCGGAAACATCCGGACTGGGCGATCACGATTCCGGGTCGGAAACCAATCCGTTCCAGAAACCAGCTGCTCCTTGATTTTTCCAGAAAAGAAGTGCGTGATGAGGTATTTAACCGTATCTGTGCAGTGCTTGATCAGGGAAATATCGAGTATGTAAAATGGGATATGAATCGCAGTATGGCAGATGTATATGCCTCAAATGTGACCTACGATTATGTACTTGGTGTATATGATTTTCTTGAAAAACTCACAAGCCGTTATCCGGAAATTCTCATTGAAGGATGCAGTGGAGGAGGCGGAAGATTTGATGCCGGAATGCTGTATTATACTCCACAAATCTGGTGCAGTGACAACACAGATGCAATTAATCGAACCCGTATCCAGTATGGAACCTCTTTCTTTTATCCAGTTGCAGCAATGGGTTCCCATGTATCTGCTGTGCCAAATCATCAGACAGGAAGAGTGACCAGCCTGCATACAAGAGGCGTTGTAGCCATGTCAGGAACCTTTGGATATGAGTTAAATCCTGCATTGTTAAGTACAGAAGAAAAAGCTGAAATCCACACTCAGCTTGCCAAATACCGTGAGCATCAGGAACTGATCCGGGAAGGAAATTATTATCGCCTTTCGGATCCTTTCCAGGATGATATCGCTGCGTGGATGGTTGTATCAGAAGATAAAGAACAGGCACTTGTAAGTGTGGTTTGTCTGGCTGCAGAAGCAAATCCGGTAGCTACTTATGTAAATTTAAAAGGCCTTGAAGAAGATGCCTTTTATCTGGAAAAAACAACCGGAAAGGTCTATGCCGGTGCGTCACTTATGGAAGCCGGAATATTACTTCCGATGCCAAAGGGAGAGTACGAAGCATACCAGATTGTATTGCAGAAAGTGAACAGATAAGCAACAATAAAAGCAGATATGCAAGAAAAGGGTACGCTGAAAATATAATGTATCACCCTCAATCATTAGACTTTTATGTTTGGTTTTTGAGAATTGCTACATAATATATTCAGCGTACCCTTAAAAAATTAGTATAAAAAATATCTCTTATTCCCGGCTGTGAGTCCGTCTGTCAGCAGTCTGATAATAACGTTTTTTCGCCTCATACATTCTCTTATCCGCATTTTTTAACATAGCTTCTACATCCGGACAGCTATCCTGCCACTCATAATTCTTCCCTGTTCATAAATTTTGCTTCATATCAGAAAACGGGCTCCTTTTGAACATAACGTTTTTTTAAATGACTGATTTGATTTTAGCACTGTTTTTGTGCAAAAAAAGCCTATTGTAGAGAATGATTGAAAAAATTTTCTGACTGGGCTATACTTATTTCATATTTGAAAGATTTGTAGGAAAATAACGGCTGTTTCAGCTGTTTTTTGTGGAAAAGGAAATAAAAGAAAAGGTGGAGCGTGCATGGTGTCCATGATTCCTTTCGGACTTCTTGCCGGATTTGCCGGAGAAAAAGAAGTGCGGATAATCGGTTTAGATGAAAGTGGTTTTGAGTTCCGAGTCAGAAAAGGAACTCTTTTAAATGAAGGCAAATTCACCCTTTATTTTTGGAATATAGAAACGGCGGAATATGATGAAATCAATATTTATGAATACGAATTAAAGCTTTCCAAAGAGATGCTTTCCAAAGAAAAAAATATGGATTTTTTTCAGAGCTTTTGGGTATCTGTGGATCAAAGGGATTATGTAAAGGCAGTGCAGCGTCTGCTTAGCCAGTATAGCAGGTATATTTATCTGAAGCTGGATGATGATGACAGTATGCTGGCAAAAAGCCTGACAGGATATCCGGGAGAGCTGGATGAGGTGAAATGTGGCAGCATGGAAGAGCAGATAAAACAATGGGAAAATATGATGTTTAATACTCCACAATCCAGAGCCGGGCAAAAAAATCATTCCCGCAATTTAAACGCTTCACTCTGCAGTATATTTTACTCAAATTCGCATCCAAATTCAGTTGTTGCAGGCAGGCAATTTCAGTTGGCTATAGAGGTGGATAGACCAGAATTATATAACTTATACCTGGCAAATGATTTGAAAATTTTCTGGAATAAGTGTGCGAAAAGCAACTTTAATACATGCAGATATTTTATAGAAATGGGCAAAACTCCAGACCGTCTGTACATCGGAAACCAGTTCTGTCATCACCTGTTTCCAGAAGAAAAAAAGCTGTTTCAAATGATGGAAAAGGCGTCTTCCCAGAATCTTGGAATTACATTAGTTTTCTCTTATGTGCGGGAATATATGCTGGAATCGGTAACTGATTTACTTAAAAAAACAGACAAATGGTGCGAAGAAAACAACCAGACTGTGGAAGTGGTAATCAATGACTGGGGAATGGCACAGATAATGAGAAATAATACCAAAAATCTGCGTCCCTGTCTTGGTACCCTGTTAAACAAACGCAAAAAAGATCCCCGTATTTCTTATAAAAAAGGTGATATAAGTTTGTTTGAAAGAAATAGCTTAAACGCAGAATTTTACCGTAAATTTCTGGAAAAAACATTTGAAATCCAGCGTTTTGAATGGGAAACATGTGGATATGAACAGCAGTTTCCAGAAGGAAAAAACAGCCTTCATATTCCCTTTTATCAGACAAATACTTCACAGTATTGTCCTCTTTATGCCATGTGCGTAGAGGGCAAAAGAGGACGCCAGAGATTGCCGGAAAAATGTCCGAAGTACTGTGATAAATATGCCTTTTTGTATCCGGAACATCTTCAAATGGCCGGAAGATATAATTCTTTATTTGGTATTGATACAAGTGTATGGATGGATGAAAAAATACTGGAAAAATATATTGTAAATGGAATAGATAGAATTGTTTTGAATATATAAACAAGGCTGACTATTTTAAAAATTATAAAGCATATCTTGTAAATTATTCTTTAAATATGGTGGAAAAGTTGGATGCAAGCTGTGGGAGTAATAGTATTGTATGGAAAATAATTATGTATTTAAAATGATAATGCATTTAAAACAGTAATAGTGGGAGAAAAGTAAAATGAAAAACAGGATAGAGATAAACAATTTCAATGCACCGGAACTGGATTTGTACGCCAGAACCTCAGAAGTGCAGCTATTAAGATATTATGAACCCTCTCCGGGACTGTTTATAGCAGAAAGTCCCAAGGTAATCCAGAGGGCAGTTCAGGCCGGATATCAGCCGGTTTCCTTTCTGGCAGAGCATAAAGATCTGGAGGGAGAAGCGAAAGAGCTTTTAGCGCAGTTCCCGGAAATTCCGGTGTATACAGGAGAGTATGAGGTACTGGTAAAACTGACGGGATATGCTCTTGCCAGAGGATTATTGTGTGTTATGCAAAGGAAAAAGCTGCCGTCAATAGAGGAAATATGTAATGGTGCCAGACGCATTGCAGTGCTGGAAAATGTAGTGAATCCAACAAATATAGGAGCTATTTTCCGCAGTGCGGCGGCACTTCATATGGATGCCATACTGCTTACAAATGGCTGCTGTGATCCTCTGTATCGCAGGTCTGCAAGAGTAAGCATGGGAACTGTTTTTCAGATTCCCTGGACCTTTTTTGACCGGAAAATATCATGGCAGAAGGAAGGAACCAAATTGTTAAATAAGCTGGGATTTAAAACTGTGGCAATGGCACTTCGGGATGATTCTGTGAGCATTGATGATCCGAAGCTTCTTGCAGAGAAAAAGCTTGCCGTTATTCTTGGAACAGAAGGGGACGGGCTTGCAAATGAAACAATTGTCGATTGCGATTATACTGTGAAAATCCCAATGTCTCATGATGTGGATTCTTTGAATGTGGCAGCTGCAAGTGCAGTAGCATTCTGGGAACTGGGAAAAAGAAATTAAAGAAATTCAAAGAAATTCAAAGAAATTCAGGGAGATTTATCCGATGAAAATTGTGGCAGGAATGGGCTCGATTGATGAATATGAACGCTTTGTGGAGGCAAGGGCAGACGAATTTTTCTGTGGATATGTGCCATATTCATGGTCAAAAAAATATGGCACAATTATGCCCTTAAACCGTCGGGAAGTTCTTTGTTATAACGTTCAGCTTGGTGCTTTTAGCGAGCTTGAAATTCTGTCGGATATGATAAAAAAATACAAAAAACCAGTACATCTGACATTCAATTCCCTGTATTATCTGCCAGAACAATACCTGGAAATTGCAGACATTATCAGGCAATGCATGAGCCTTGGATTTCGCAGTTATATTATTGCAGATCCGGCATTATTGGTTTATTTGCGGGAAAATAATGTGGATTGTGAAATTCATTTAAGTGGTGAAACAGGAGAAGTGAATAGTCAGATGGCTAATTTTTTTGCAGAATTTGGTTTGAAAAGATTGATATTTCACCGGAAAAATACATTCCAGGATATGGCAAGTGTGACTGAAAAATGCAAGAAAATTTCTGAATTTGAAGCCTTTATTTTAAATGAACAATGCCAGTTTACTGGCGCATTTTGTAACTCGCTGCATTGCGATGAGATGGGATATCTCTGCAGGGTTCCTTATCAGATCGGGACGATAAGTAGGGAGGAGGCAGAAAATGCAACAGAAAACTTAATAGCGGAGGTAACGGAAACAGAAAAAAATTACGACGATACCGGTTATCTCTGTGGTGAAACTGGCTGTGGTCTATGCGCTCTTTATCAGCTGCAGAAAGCTGGAATTACACATTTAAAACTGGTGGGGCGTGGAAATTATGTGGATTATATGGAAAAGGATATTCGGAATTTACGAAAAGCACTGGATATTTTAGAAAATGCAGAAAATGAAGCTGATTTTATCCATGAAATGAAGAAAAATATATTTTCCGGAGGATGCAGCGGAAATTGTTATTATTATGAAAAGTAAATTTGGGTTTTATGATAAAAAATTACAATGCCAGTTGATGCGAGAATATGCATTATAAAGTGTGTATTTTTCTAGTTTTGAAATAATTATTGCAGGAAAATACACTGTTAAATAACTTTCTGTGATAAGAATTAAACAATGAATTTTCCTGCAATTATACAGTCAATATAATCATGCAGACAATGCAATCATGTAGCTAATAGCAGTGGGCTTATCCAATTGGTTCGAAATCAGCTGCTCCGTGTTTGCACAGCGGGCAGATATAATCCTCGGGAAGCTCGTCACCTTCGTAAATATATCCGCAGACCTTGCAGACAAAGCCTTTTTTACCCTCTGTTTCAGGCTGTGGTTTCACGTATTTCTGATAATAAGTGTAGCTCATGGTATCCTGATCACTCATAACGCGGGCCTCTGTAACACTGCAGATAAACATTCCGTGAGTACCCAGATCTACATACTGTTCCACTTTCAGGGACATAAATGCGTTGATATATTTATCAAGAAATACCAGTCCATTACCGGAACGATAGACCTCCTGACCGGCGAATTTATCAACACTTCGTCCTGTCTGGAAACCAAACTGCTGGAAAACAGAGAACGGTGCATCTACAGACAGGCAGTTTACATTCAGGACACCAGTCTGTTTAATAACATGGTGGGAATAATTGGCTTTATTAATATTTACTGCAATACGGTTTGGCGTATCGGTGAGCTGGGTCACAGTGTTTACAATCAGCCCGTTGTCTTTTTTGCCGTCATTGGAGGTAACTACATAAAGACCATATCCGATTCTGAAAAGGGCTGTCATATCGTTCTTGTTTGCCAGCTCATCGCTCTTTGCAATATACTCTTTGCAAAGCTCACCAGCCATTGCTTCCAGTTGATCTATGTTTTCCTGATTTACAGCGGAAAGCACTTTTACAGTTGTATCCAGCCAGTTGATTTTTTTGCATTTGGACAGCATTTCTTTCATTACTTTTGCTGCCAGAGGCGCCCAGGAACCATTTTCAATAATGCCTACTGTGCGGTTCTGGAAATTGTGCTCTGTCAGGCGGGTAATGTAGTCATGCATAAATGGATAAATACTTGCATTATAAGTGGTTGTAGCCAGAACCAGCTTGCTGTAACGGAATGCGTCAGACAGTGCCAGTGACATATCATCCCTTGCAAGATCGTAAACAACAACCTTCGGGCATCCTTTACTACGAAGTTTGTCTGCCAGCAACTCAACAGCTTTTTTTGTATGACCATATACAGAAGTATAGGCAATTACAATTCCTTCTGTCTCCGGGGTATAAGAGGACCATGTGTCATAAAGTCCGATGTAGTATCCAAGATCTTCACTAAGAACAGGTCCGTGCAGAGGACAGATAATCTGAATATCCAGTCCGGCAGCTACCTTTAACAGTTTCTGTACCTGTGGACCATATTTGCCTACAATCCCAATAAAATACCGGCGTGCTTCATCGTCCCAGTCCTCTTCAACATCAAGTGCGCCAAATTTACCGAAGCCGTCAGCAGAGAAAAGAACTTTATCTGTGCTGTCATAAGTTACCATAACTTCAGGCCAGTGAACCATCGGAGCAAAAACAAAGGTCAGATTATGGTTACCAAGGCTGAGGGTACCGCCGTTTGTTACTTCCAGCTTTTGTCCCTCCAGATCCAGATTAAAGAAATTTTTGATCATATTGAAGGTTTTGGCATTTGCAACAACTGTGGTATCTGGATAAACTTTCAGAAAATTTGCAACATTTGCAGCATGATCTGGTTCCATGTGCTGTACAATAAGATAATCTGGCTTTTTCCCATCCAGAACCTGATCCAGATTATCCAGCCATTCGTGAGTGAAATTTGCATCTACGGTATCCATAACTGCTATTTTTTCATCAAGAATAACATAAGAATTATAGGCCATTCCGTTTGGAACTTTATATTGTCCTTCGAAAAGGTCTATCTGGTGATCGTTTACGCCTACATATTTGATGGTATCTGTTATTTTCATAGTTTTTGTGCTCCTTTACATGGGGTATAATTATTTTTGGTTATAATTGGCAAATATTTTAGATCTGTTTAATTGCATTTTGGGTTTAATAATAAGTATTGGATAGCTTATTATTGGGGCTACATTTTTTGGATATTGTTTGTATTGCTTTTTTGTATTGCTTGATTATGTTTGTAGTATAACCAGATTTTGGAAAATATTCTGTTGCAAATACAACAAAAACGTGGGAAAATATAGAAGGTTTTAATATTCTTTTGCCTCTGGCATTGTTTGAAGTTCAGAGCCTGCCCCCAAAATCATTCCTGCAATTTGCACGCCCCAGAAAGTGAGTAAAATGAACGCAGTTACACTTTTTTCCTATATATCCCCAGAAGAACAGGAACGAATGCGGATCTGTTTTTGCATGAGGGAAGTAACTTATCAGAATAATGAAACGATTATGGAATATGCCAATTCCATGAAGAAGATTGGTTTGATCCTGGATGGGAATGCAGTGCTGTATTGCTGTGACGAGGATGGAAACCAGTACATGATGGATGAACTGAAAAAAGACAGTGTTTTTGGCGAACCTTTTTTGCTGCCGGATGAAACACAGCATTATTATGTGTGTGCGAAGGCAGAAACCAGGGTATTGTTTATTGATTATGAGCATGTGATCAAACGCTGCGAAAATGCCTGTAAATTTCACAGCCAGCTGGTAAGCAATCTGCTGCAGATGATCGCAATGCGTGCAAGCCAGCAGGCGAACCGGATTTATGTGCTTTCCCGAAACAGCACCAGAAAGAAAATTATGGCATACCTGAATTCGCAAGTGGGAGAAGAGCATAATAAAAGCTTTACATTACGAATGTCTTATACCACTCTGGCGGAATATTTAAGCGTGGATCGCAGCGCCATGATGCGGGAATTGAAGAATCTGGCTGATGAAGGCATTATAGAGCGGGATGGGAAAAAACTGCGGATTTTGTAAGGCTTTAAGACACATAGCAAGCAATTTTTTCCTGTGCAAGCCTGTATTGTGCCAGCGACATAACAACCTTTCCTTTTCTGGTATCGATAAGACCGTCCTCTTTTAATTTGGCAATGGTGCGGTTAATGGTTTTTACCGTCATGCCCAGCTCTTCCCGGATTCCCTCACGGGTTTTGCGGAGCACGATTTCGCCCTCCTCTTCAATGTGATGATAAGAAGCATATTTCAGCAGATAATCCAGAAACAGAAAAGTAGGAGGGTAAAAAAGCTTGGCACCCCGGTTGTAGGAAGAACGATAAAGCTTGTAGGCAATTTTGTGTGTAACCAGCCGGAGAAGATGAATATCCTGGGAAATCCACATTTCAAAATCTGCCCGTGAAATCATGAAAACCACACATTCTGTCAAAGTTTCGATGGAGACAGAGGTATTTGGTTTTTCAGCAAGAATTGTAACCTCGCCGATGAAATCAATGGCTTCATTTTTTTCAATCATAAAAACGTTTCCATTTTCAAATTCGTTGATTACCCGGTGATCCCCACTGCATACGATTCCAAAATAATCAAGAGGATAATCTTTTTGATGGATAATTGTTCCTGGCGGAAATTTACGGATGGTGTATCTGTTCTTCAGTTCTTCTGGCATGTATCTGAAATAAGTTTCCACATCCGGATAAGCTTTTATCAGTTCTTCAAGAGTCATGCTGGTCCTCCTATTTTATCTTTTACCCCTGATATTATTACATTATAGCATAATTTTAGAAAAATTTAATAAAAACATCCCTTTGTCCTTTTTTTATTCCAAGCAAAAGCGTAAAGTGATTTTTGTAAGAAAAATACTGCACAGCAGTCATAACAGCAGTTTTTTGCATCCAACCAGTTGCTTACCTAAGGTATGTTGTAAAAAGTATCAGGTCCGTTATCAGGCCGGAAAGTTTTTCAACACGCTCTACTTAAGGAATGGGAGCCCCGAAAAACTGCTTACACATCAGGGAGGAAAGAAATGAAGCAACAGGAATTTATGTATTCAGGCGTAGGCGAGCGTCTGAAAAAAGAATGGAAAATCTATATCGCCGCATTGATCTTTATTGTGATCGCTGATTCCATCGGTCAGATCAAGGTACCGCTGGGACCGGGAACACTGATTCTGTTTCCTATCTTTTATTCTATTTTTCTTGGAATCCTTTCAGGACCGCAGGTTTTGAAGATTTTTAAGAAACCCGAAGTAAAAGCAGCATCAAAACTTGTTATTGTATGTATTTGTCCTTTTATTGCAAAGCTTGGAATTAATGCAGGTGCAAGCATTGAGACAGTTATTTCTGCAGGTCCGGCACTGCTTCTTCAGGAGTTCGGAAACCTGGGAACAATATTTTTATCTCTTCCGATTGCACTTCTTTTTGGACTGAAAAGAGAAGCAGTTGGTGCATGCCATTCCATTAACAGAGAGACAAATCTTGCCCTTATGCAGGATATGTTTGGACCGGATTCAGCGGAAGCCAGAGGAAGCCTTTCCGTTTATATCATTGGTGGAATGGTAGGAACTATTTTCTTTGGATTTATGGCAACTGTAATTGCGTCCACTGGAGTTTTTCATCCATATGCACTTGGAATGGCGTCCGGAGTTGGAGCCGGAATTATGATGGCATCTGCTACAGCAAGCCTTTCTGCAATGTTTCCGGCTATGGCAGATCAGATTTCCGCGCTGGCAAGTGCCAGCGAGACGATTTCCGGAATCGACGGAATTTACATGGCAATTTTCATTGGTGTACCCTTATGCAACTGGCTTTACAGAGTTCTTGAGCCAAAGCTTGGTCCGATCCATGACAAAATCGCAGGAAAAGGAGACAGATAAATGAGATACATTGAATGGGCAGTTATGTTTATTGTAGCAGGGCTTGGTATTGCACTTGCTAATTTTGTTGGCTTTCAGGTAAGCTTTGTGGATTCTCTTCCGGGAATCGCTATTCTTCTTCTGATTTCTCTTGCGTCAGTGGGGATCAGCAAAATTGTTCCGTTGAAATTACCGGTAATTGCATATTGTTCTCTTCTGGGACTGTTTCTGGCATGTCCGTTAAGCCCCATCAGAGACTTTGTTATTGAATCTGCGGGAAAAATTAATTTCACCGCACCTCTGACTATGGTTGGTGCGTACGCAGGAATTTCTATCAGCGACCAGTTGAAGGAATTTGCAAAGCAGGGATGGAAAATGCTGATTATTGCAGCACTTGTTATGATTGGAACTTTTACATTTTCTGCAATTATTGCACAGGTTGGCTTGTCCCTGACTGGTGTGATTTAAGAGAAAAAGGTATAGTCTGGCGGATCTTCTGATCCGCCTTATTATTCCAAAACTTTTAGAGCGTATAAATAAATGAGGGAAAAATGAAAGAAAAAATTGCTTGTGACATTTTAATAAAAAATACTTCTTATCTGGACGAAAACTACCAGGTTCAGGAAAATGCTTCAATTGTTATTGCAGATGGAAAAATACTAAAAATTTTTACAAATAAGACAAAACAAGAAAATATTGACGTGACAAATGCAAAAAATGATTTTGAAGCAATGTTTGCCCCGGAAGAAGTAATTGACGGAGAAAATCTCCTATGGATGCCGGGTCCTGTAGATGGACATATGCATACCGGACAGCAGCTTTTAAAGGGTGCTGTTCTGGATGAGCTTCCCATGATCTGGACCCGTATTATGCTTCCTTTTGAGAGTACCCTTACACCAGAAAAAATGAGTCTTTCCGCAGGTCTTGCAGCTCTTGAAATGATCAAAAACGGAACAACCGGTTTTGTTGATGCAGGCAGCTACTACATGGAAAATGCGGCACAGGTGTATGAAAAATCAGGGCTTCGCGGCGCACTTTCCCATTCTTCCATGGATCAGGGGAATTTTCCAGATTCTATCCGCCAGACTACCAGGGAAGTTCTGGAGACAGAGGACCGGCTTTTTGAAAGATTTCATGGAAAAGGAAATTTGAAAATTTTTTATTCCCTGCGTGCCTTAATGAACTGTTCCCAGGATTTAATTGAAAAAACAGCGGCAAGAGCTGCCGAAAAAAATACATTTTTTCAGGCGCATATGAATGAATATGCAGGAGAAGTGAATTATACTCTGGAAAAATACAAAATGCGGCCTGTGGAGTACCTGGATTCTATTCATGCATTAGACAACCGTTTTATTGCAGCGCATGGAATTATGCTTTCTCCACAGGAACGTGCACTTCTGGCCCAAAAAGGTGGAAAAGTGGTGCACTGTCCATTCAGTAATTGTGGAAAAGGTGTGCCGGATACACCAGATCTTCTGGAACGGGGAATCTGTGTAGGGCTTGGAACTGATGGAACAGCCCATGGTGGGCTTAGCCTTTGGAACGAAATGAAAATTTTCCGTTCAGTAATGAATGCTTTCTGGGGAGTGAAAAATGCAGACCCGGCTGTTATGCCAGCCCAAAAAATCCTGAAAATTGCCACAGAAAACGGAGCTGCTGTCATAGGAGAAGAAAAATCCGGTGTTTTAAAAGAAGGATATAATGCAGATATGATTTCCATTAACTGGAACCAGATTCATCTTCTGGCAACTTCAAATAAAGTAAATACATTGCTGGAATGTGTCTGCGGAAATGATGTGCAGGACAGTGTGGTTGGCGGCAGAATGTTAATGAGAAAGCGGCAGGTGCTGACTTTAGACGAGGAAAAAATAATGTGGCAGGCGAAAAGATATTTTGCCTGTGGAGAGGTAATGGATTGAGTGAACTGACAATACTTACGCTTATTATAATCGGAGCTGCAAACATGGCAGTAGGCGGGTGCATCGGAATCTGTGGGATTGCAGGATTTCTTTTGCCCATGCTGTACACAGGTGGGCTGGGCTTTGACGTAACCTATGCGCTGGCGCTCAGCTTTCTGGCATTTCTGGTTTCCGGAGTTATTGGCTCCCGAAATTATTATAAAGCAGGAAATCTGGATATAAAAATGTCTGTGAAGCTGGGAATTGGCAGCCTGATTGGTGCTGTGGGCGGTGTGTTTCTTCAGTCAATGATTGAAAAAAACACAGCGAAAACCATTCTTTACTTGGTTGTGTTATTTTCCGGAGCTTCTATTCTGGTGAGAATGTGGAATGAAAAACGGCAGAAAAAAAATACAGAGGATGTTGTTTCAAATGACAGTGCAGAGAAAAGTATCACAGACAATGTTGTGTTTTTAGTTCTTCTTGGAATAGTTACAGGAGCAATCTGCTCTTTATCCGGTGCCGGCGGCCCTGTGCTTGTTATGCCGCTTCTGGTAGCATGCGGTGTTTCTGCAAGAATTGCTGTGGGAGTTGCTCTTTTTGACTCTGTGTTTATTGCAGTGCCAGCCTGCATTGGTTATCTTTCCAGAATTGACTGGATGGGCGTGCTTGGACTTCTGGTTCTGATCATAATTACTCATGGTGTTGGTGTCTGGCTTGGAAGCCGTTTTGCAGGAAAAGTACCGGTAAACGGACTGAAGCTTTTTGTAGCCGTGTTCTCGGTGTGTATCGCTATTTGTATGCTTTAGAGCGTGTTTTCAAAAAACTAATGAGTGGAGGGTTATGCATGAAGGTTTTAAATTATGGTTCTTTAAATGTAGACTATGTATATTCTGTAGATCACATTATTGTTGGCGGTGAGACGCAGCATTCATCGAAGCTGGAGGTTTTCAGCGGAGGAAAGGGCCTGAATCAGTCTATAGCCCTGGCAAAAGCCGGCGTGCCTGTTTACCATGCAGGTATTGTTGGAACTGATGGGGATATTCTTCTGGATGCATGTAAAGAAGCTGGTGTAAATACAAAATATATCCGCAGACTCCCGGTAAAAGGCGGCCATACCATGATACAGGTAGATAAAAACGCACAAAACTGTATCATTCTTTATGGTGGAACTAATCAGATGCAGACAAAAGAATTTGTAGATGAAGTACTGGCCGATTTTGGCGAGGGTGATTATCTGATCCTGCAAAATGAAATCAATCTGCTGGATTATATTATTGATCAGGCATATGAGAAAAAAATGAAAATCGTTATGAATCCATCACCATTTGATGATAAATTAGACTGCTGCGACCTTGGCAAGGTTTATCTGTTTTTGCTTAATGAAATTGAGGGAGAACAGATTACAGGATATAAGGACAAAGATCAGATTCTGGATGCCATGGCGGATAAATTTCCACATGCCCGTTTTGTTCTGACTCTTGGAAGCGATGGTGCAGTTTATTATGATGGAAAAGAAAAAGTATTTCAGGATATTTTCAAGGTAAAAGCAGTGGATACCACTGCGGCGGGAGATACGTTTACCGGATATTTTATTGCGGCCACAATCGATGGAAGAAGTGTACAGGAAGCACTGAAAATGGCGGCAAAAGCGTCTTCTATTGCAGTTTCAAGACCGGGGGCGGCACCGTCCATTCCTACGGCAGAAGAGGTGAAAAGAGAATTGGAACTCGTTTAAGAAGCACGTTTCTGTAAAGATACTTTAAGCCCGAATTTGGGTGCCATAGTTTATTGGGGCACCTTCATCCGGGCTAAATTTTTTATAATTATGCCTGAATTGTTCTTATGATTGCATCATATAACTCATCGTAAGTTTCGTAAGCTGGAATATCCGGATATTCAGCCTTGATTGCATCCGTGCTTTTGAAAAGAAATCCTGCCTTGCTTGCCTGGATCATGCCAAGATCATTGTGGCTGTCGCCGCTGGCAATGGTGTCATAGCCAATGGATTGAAGGGCTTTGACAGTGGTATATTTTGATTTTTCACAACGCATCTTGAAATCTGTAATTTCACCATTTTCTCCAACAACCAGAGTATTACAGAAAATAGTAGGATAACCCAGCTTTTTCATAAGCGGGCTTGCAAACTGGGAAAAGGTATCACTAAGAATGATCACCTGTGTCTGTGCCCTTAATTTATCAAGAAATTCTTTTGCTCCCGGAATAGGGTCGATTTTTGCAATTGTTTTCTGGATTTCTTTCAGACCAAGACCATGCTCTTTTAAAATATTCAGACGATATTTCATCAGTTTGTCATAGTCTGGCTCATCGCGGGTTGTTCTTTTTAATTCAGGAATGCCGGTTTCTTCGGCAAATGCAATCCAGATTTCCGGTATCAGTACACCTTCAAGGTCTAAACAAACAATTTCCATAATTTCCTCCGTTCTGTTATAAGATATATTACTTTCACACGCTATCTTATTATAGCGTAAAAATATCAGGAATGCTATATTTATTTGCATATTTATTTGCGTATAAAAACGGAGAAAAATTGTCAGTTCGAAATTTGTCGGTTGTATTGCCGTATCAGGAAAAATGTGTTATATTATTAATATCTGTAGTAATAATAGACAAAATAAACAGAATAACAATGGCAGGAGTGGTAAAAATGTATAACGAAGAATACAAGCGCTGGATGGCAGCAGATCTGGAAGATGCAGACCTGAAGCCGGAATTATCCAAAATTGAAGGAAACGATGAGGAAATTAAGGAACGCTTTGCAGTTGCGTTGAAGTTTGGTACAGCAGGACTTCGTGGCGTCCTGGGAGCAGGTACCAACCGTATGAATATTTATGTAGTACGCCAGGCTACACAGGGCCTTGCCAACTGGGTAAAAACACAGGGCGGAACCCAGACAGTGGCAATCAGCTATGACAGCCGTCTGAAGAGTGATATATTTGCCAAGACAGCAGCCAGTGTGCTTGCAGCCAATGGAATTAAAGTCAGAATTTATGATGCATTAATGCCTGTGCCGGCACTTTCTTTTGCAACACGTTATTATGAGTGCAATGCCGGAATTATGGTTACAGCATCTCATAACCCTGCTAAATATAACGGATATAAGGCTTATGGCCCGGATGGCTGCCAGATGACAGATGATGCAGCAGCAATCGTTTATGATGAGATCCAGAAGACAGACGTTCTCACAGGAGCGAAATATATGTCCTTTGCAGAGGGCGTTGAAGAAGGTCTGATCCGCTTTGTTGGCGATGACTGCAAACGCGCTCTTTATGATGCAATTGAATCCCGTCAGGTTCGCCCGGGTCTTTGCAAAACAGCTGGTCTGAAACTGGTTTACAGCCCGCTTAATGGTTCCGGACTTGTGCCTGTAACCCAGATTTTGAAAGATATTGGAATTACAGATGTTACCATCGTTCCGGATCAGGAATATCCGAATGGATATTTTACCACATGCAGTTATCCGAACCCGGAAATCTTCGCAGCTCTGGAGCAGGGACTGAAGCTTGCAAAAGAGACTGGAGCAGATCTTATGCTTGCAACTGACCCGGATGCAGACCGTGTTGGTATTGCAATGAAATGCCCGGATGGTTCTTATGAACTGGTAAGTGGTAATGAAGTTGGAGTTCTTCTTCTTGACTATATTGCAGCTGGCCGTATTGAGAAAGGTACCATGCCGAAGAATCCGGTTGCAGTGAAATCTATTGTATCTACACCTCTGGCAGATGCTGTTGCAGAGCACTATGGAGTAGAGCTTAGAAGCGTACTTACCGGATTTAAGTGGATCGGTGATCAGATTGCACAGCTGGAAGCAGCCGGTGAAGTTGACCGCTTTATTTTCGGATTTGAGGAGAGCTATGGATATCTTGCAGGACCGTATGTACGTGATAAAGATGCTATTATCGGATCTATGCTGATCTGCGAGATGGCTGCTTATTACAGAAGCATTGGAAGCTCCCTGAAGCAGAGACTTGAGGAAATTTATGCACAGTATGGCCGTTACCTGAATAAGGTCGACAGCTTTGAGTTCCCGGGACTTAGCGGAATGGATACTATGGCAGGAATCATGCAGAAATTCCGTGATAACCCGCCAGCAGAGATTGCAGGCTACAAAGTAGTGAAAGTTACCGACTACAAGAAACCAGAAGAAACTGGACTTCCGGCAGCAAATGTTCTGATTTACAAACTGGAGAATAACGAGACAGTTGTAGTTCGTCCATCCGGAACAGAGCCGAAGATCAAGATTTATTACACCACACTTGGCAAAGACCTTGCAGAGGCAGAAGCAGAGAAAGAGAAGCTTGCCAAAGCACTTGAACCGATGATGGCATAAATTTGTTTCAAAGAGATAAATAATCCAGATCCCTTGTGAATTGCCTTACAGCTTTTCATGAGGGATCTTTTGATAGAGACTTTTAAATAAATTTTAGAGTGTGTGAAAAATTTTATATTTTGCTGAAATTGAAGAAAAACTGAAAACAGATTCGTTAGTTATAATGAAAGCATAGATAAAAAAAGAGGTGACAAAATAATGCTGACATTGTTGTTTATAATTATGATGCTTGGAGTATTTGGAAAATTAGCAGGACTTGCTTTTCGCGCTACCTGGGGGATTACAAAAATCTGTTTCCGCCTGATCTTTCTGCCGCTGATACTGATTGGGCTTGTGCTTGCGGGATTCATATACATAGCAATTCCGTTGCTGGTGGTTATTGGAATCGTAGTACTGGTGATGGCGGCTACGTAGCTTCCATAATTATCAATATATTTATAAAAATAAAAATACACGAAAATAAAATCGAAAATATGTGCGATTTGCCAGATGACAAAAAGCGACAAATATGATAGGATAACAACATCAACAAAAGAAGAAAAGAAATACACTTCAGATAAAAGGGAATACAAAAGAACTTAAAGAACGAGACGCGAAAGCTTCTGAAGAACAAAAGAAGATTAGAATACAGAAGAACCTAAAATACAGAAGAAAATTGAAGTACGAAAGAATCTGAAGCACGAAAGAAAATTATAATACGAAAGAACTTAAAGCATGTAAGAATCTAAAGTACAAAGGTTATCTGCAATACGAAAGAAAACCTGGTTGAAAATCATCGGGAATCTCAAGAACACATCAGATAAATTATAACAAAACACATCAGAAAAAAAGGTCAGGAACCAGTTTCCTGACCCTGGTTATAACAAAATCCACATAAATCCATAATGTTGACAGTGAAATATTTTATAAATTATGTTACACACCTTTAGGAGGGTTCTTTTAGTATGCCCTGGAGGAATGATTTTCAAACATACTATAGCCCATTTGCGGGAAAATGTGTATACTGGAAGAAATATATGAAAATCAGATACAGAAAGGCATGTAATGAACACACAGGAAGCGATGAAAATTCTGGGTGTTATTCCGGGAGATGACAGCCGGGAAATTAAACGCAAATATCATAAGCTGATCAGTCTTTTCCATCCAGACTCCTTCAGCAATTCAGGAACAGAGAATATTCACCAGGCACAGGAGATTAATGAAGCCTATCGTGTACTGAGCCTTCCAGTTGCAACTACGAAAGAAAATCAAAAAGAAAAACACGCAGAAAAAAATTTTAGGAAAAATACCGGCAAAAACAGAGGAAAAACAAAAACAGAAAAGAAGCCAGAAACAGATTTCTGGAAAAGCGCACCTAATGAAAAAATTTTTGCTCCAAGAAATATTTACATGCATTACAGTATGGATATTTCTGAAGTGGAAAAAACAGTTTCCACAGAATCAATGTACTATAAGATTGCCAGAGGAAAGTATATGTGGGAACCGGAAGAAGAGGATTTTACACTTTTTCTTACCAGTATTCGTCATGCATCTTCGGAACTGCTGGAAAGGACAGAAAACGAAGTAACAGAGAATATATCCGGGCTCCAGGATTTAAAAGAAAATAGATTTCTTGCCCAGACCAGAATTTTTGAATATCTTTCTATGGAGTGTATTTCACCTGTAAAAGTATTAAATTCACTGACGAAACCAGAATCCATAGATGGAAAAGGACAGAAAATATATCATTTTCATGCATTTCTGGAAGCAGAACGATTCACTGACAGAGCAAAAGAAATCATCAGACTGCAGCCGGAAGAATATCTTTATCCAGGTGGATTTCACGGAAATCAGATTCTGCTTAAGAACAGACAACAGCAGTCATTGGGATACCTTCACATGGAAGACAACCGGCTATATTTTTGCGTTATTCCACTATTAAAGTCGCATGCAGCACAGATAAAATTGCTGGTGAAATCTGTAAAACCGTGTGGAAAAACTGGTAATGCACAGGTTAGAGCCGATATAGATTTTTATATGCGCCTGGAAACGGAAAATTATAACTGTAATTATTCAGATATAAATCTTAAGCTTGCGAAAATTTTAACAGATTATGAAAATTATCTGCGGAAAAATACTACTGAAAAATTCCAGGAACTGTTTGCACGGCTGTCCAGATCGGATTTTCGCAGCAGGTTTCATTTAAAAGAAAAGGATTTGCAGTATATTCAGAAAAAAGGAATGGATACGGTTCGAAGCCATGCACAGGATTTTGTGCGTATGCGTCTGGCACCCGCACAGATTCCAAATGATGGGAAACAGACTCCCATGCGGGGGCACCCTGTATTTGTAGCACAACATGCTGCCGGATGCTGTTGCAGGGGATGTCTGTACAAATGGCACAAAATTCCCAGTGGAATTCAGCTTACAGAGAAGCAGCAGGAATATGTGGTGGATGTGCTGATGGAATGGATAAGGAGACAATTAAGCCAGAGGAGTTTATAATTTATGAGATTTTTTCACTTGTCAGATCTGCATATTGGTTTGAAATTAATTAATCGTGATTTGAGAGAAGATCAGGAATATATATTTGATCAGATTATCCAGGCAGCCAGACGGGAGCTGCCGGATGCAATTGTAATTGCCGGTGATATTTATGATAAAGCTGTTCCATCGGCAGAAGCAGTAGAGGTTTTTGATTATTTTATTGGAAAATTACATGATGCTGTGCCAGATTCTGTGATTATGATAATCAGTGGAAACCATGACAGTGCAGCCCGTGTGAACTGCTTCCGAAGTGTTTTGAACAGGCAGAGAATTTATATGATTGGAGTACCGCCTCAGTATGAGGAGGATCATATAGAAAAGGTTGTTCTGAAAGACGAATTTGGTCCTGTGAATTTTTATCTTCTTCCATTTGTGAAACCATCCATGGTGAAAATGATTGTTGGAACAGATGAAAATGGCAATAATTTATCCTATAATGAGACAATTCATCGTCTGATTGAACGGGAAAACATTGATCAGACACAGCGAAATATTCTGGTCAGCCATCAATTTTACCTGCCGTCCGGGAAAAATCCGGAAGATGTGGAAAGGATGGATTCTGAAATCAGAACAATTGGAAACATTGACCAGGTATCTGCTGATATTTTAGAAAATTTTGACTATGCTGCGCTGGGGCATATCCATAAACCAATGAAGGTAGGAGGGGAAGTATACAGGTATTGCGGAACTCCGTTGGCGTGTTCTGTCAGTGAAGCAGGGCAGAAGAAGGAAATTATCATGGTTGACATAAAACAAAAAACAGAATGCAGCCAGAAAGCTGCGGTTGATATACAGGTCATTCCATTGACTCCTTTACGTCAGGTCAGGGTTTTAAAAGGCAGCCTGGAAAGTGTTCTTGCCAGAGCCTGTGAAGATTATGTGACAGTTGTGCTTACGGATAGGGTTGACCTGGATGTAATTGATATGCAGGATCGGCTGCGTCTGGCGTTTCCTGGGCTGTTGGAAATACGGAGGGAAACAATGCGCCAGCCGGATTATGTCCGTAAAACTACTTTAGAAAAAGTTTTAAATCCCTTTGAGCTGTGTTGTGAGTTTCTTGCAGAAGCCGACGAAGAGGAGAAAGAGATTCTCCAGGACGTTATAAATACAGTACAGGGGGTGGCGAAATGAGACCTGTGAAGCTTACCATGCAGGCATTTGGCTCTTATGGGAATATGACCCAGATTGACTTTAGAAAACCGGATCAGAATCTTTTTCTTATAACAGGTGATACTGGCGCTGGAAAAACCACTATATTTGACGCAATTGTTTTTGCGCTTTATGGAGAAGCAAGTTCCACTGCAAATAAAAAAGATGGAGTTGTCCTTCAGAGCCAGTATGTGGAAGTAAATGTGGAACCTTTTGTGGAACTTATTTTTTCAGAGGGAACAGGAAAGAACAGCAGACTGTATACAGTTCGGCGTGTTCCAAGACACTTGAAAATGCTTACCCGGGGTGCAGGAAAGAATACAGGAAGCCGTGAAGTTACAGGATCTGTAAGTCTTATCATGCCAGACGGAACGGAATATCCACAGAAAGAAGCTGACAATAAACTGAATGAGATTCTGGGGCTTACTAAGAGCCAGTTTATGCAGGTTGCCATGATTGCACAGGGGGAATTTATGGAATTACTTCGCGCGAAATCTGATGACAAAAAGGTTATTTTTCGAAAGCTTTTTAATACAGAATTGTACCAAAACATTGTAGATGAGCTGATGAACCGTAAGCGCAGCATGGAAAAAGATATAGCACAGATTAAGACAGCCTGCCAGACTGAAACTGCCCACGTAATAATTCCGGAAGAATACCAAATGAATCAGGAAATAACCGCATTAAAAAAGCAGATTAACAATGGAGAAATTGTGGTTATAGAGCAGTTTCTTACACTATTGGAAAATTTGTGTGAAACATTGGAAGCCAATACAGCAAATGCACAGAAAAAGCTGGATTTACTTTCAAAAATACGTGATGAAAAGCGTGATTTTCATACAAATGCAGAGCAGTTAAGTGGTTTATATGGCCAGCTGGAGTCAGCCACGATGAAACTGGAGCAATGTAATGCTGTAGAAGAACAAATGAAAGAGAATGTGCTTCTTGCAGAACAAATCAGACTGTCTTATGAGATAAAGGGAGAGTATGTACGTTATTGTGATGCACAGAAAAATGTACAGAATTGTGAAAGTGCTCTCACAGAACAGCAGTCGAGATTACCGATGCTGGAACAAAATGCCAGACAAGCTGAAAAGGCAATGAATCAGGCAAAGATATTGGCTGATCAGGAGCTTGCGGCATACACCAGTATCTACGACAGTGTAAATAAAGAACTGAAACTTCTGAAAAAAATTGAATCTGTTCGTCTTGTCAGAAAAAATGGACAGGAGACATTAGCAAAAGCTCAGGAAACAGAACGAAAAGCCCGCGAAAACCTGTCAGAGCTGGAGCGAAAGGAAAAAGAATGGCGTAGTCAGCTGGAACAGCTTTTGGATGTGAAGGAAAGGCGTGCGCTGTGGAATGGAAAAAAACAGGAACTCACAGCGTTGGCAGAGAAGATTCGTGAGGTAGAAACATATCAAAAGAACAGTATTTCCCAATTAGAAGAAGCGAAAAAAGCGAAATCTGCTTATATAAAAATAAGACAGCTTTATGAGATAAAAAATCAGGAATATGAATCTGCCCGAAGAATTTTTCTGGATGACCAGGCAGGTTTTCTGGCACAGGAACTTCAGCCTGGAAAGCCATGCCCTGTTTGCGGGGCACTGGAGCATCCACATCCATGTGCTATTTCGGAGTTCCATGAAAACATTACGAGAGAATCCCTGGAAAAATTGGAACAGGAAATCTCAAAGCTTCGAAATCAGCAGGAACAAAGAGCAGGAGCTGCAAAAGCAGCTGCGGATCTGGCAGATGCCAGGGAAAAAATCTGGAAAGAGGGATTTTGGAAGCTGGTTCTGCAAGTCATAGAAATTAAAGAAAAGTTTTCTTCGGCTTTAGATGCGTTGCCTAAAGAGTTGACATTCCTGGAAAACTCGGAGGAGAATTTTTATGAGCAGAAATTGCATGATGAGATGCAAGAAGAATACCTGGAAAAAGTACTGACAGAAGTGCAAGCTGTTATGCAGATGTGGCGGGATAGTGTTCAAAAGCAGGATGAGCAACTGAAAAAAGATGAACAATTGCTGATATCTTTACAGACTGCCCTGGAACATATAGAAGAAGAAAAAACTAAAAGCAGGGAGAACGCAGATATTGCGGGTCAGAGGTTGACAGAGGCAATAGCCAGTGCAAAGAGCAGTGATGATGTTCTTGAAGAGCTTGAGCGGTCAAGAGAATATGAATCCGAAGAAGCAGCCCGGCTGAAATATAAGGAAGCAAAGGAAAAGAAGAAAAAAGCAGAGAATGAGTTTAAAGCAGCACAGGTGCAAGCAAATACCGCATCGGAAGCGTTTCTTAACTGTACAAGCCTGATTCGCCGCTATGAAAGGGAAATTCCTGATTTACAGAAAAATTGCCAGGAACGTAAATCTGTTTATGAGCAAATATTAGAAAATAGGCGTACAACAGAAGAGGAATGGATGACTATTGTAAATAGTCATGTAAAGGAAAGCGCAGGAGAGCTTGAGAAACAGGTTAATGACTGGAAACAGAAGCGAATTGCGGCTTTGACAGAGAAGGAGGCTGCTGCAAAGGCAATCGCAGGCAGGGAAAAGCCAAATCTGGAAAATGCCCGGATGGAAATGATTGAAGCAGAAGAGCACCGTATTCAGGCGCAAAATACATTGAATCTGTATAAAGAACAATATAAAGCGGATAAAGCAGCACTGGATTTATTAATCCTGCAGCTGAAAAAAAGAGGAAAAATAATCGAAAAGCATGCGAAACTGGAATCTTTATATAAACTGCTTTCCGGAAATATATCTGGGAATCGAATGGATCTTGAAACATTTGTCCAGAGATATTATCTTGAAAAAATATTGTATTCGGCCAACCGTCGTTTCCAGGATATGTCTGCCGGACAGTTTGAATTGAGGATGGTAGATGCCGAGAATGCGGGAAAGGGCAAAAACCGTGGCCTGGACTTAATGGTTTACTCCAATGTAACCGGAAAAGAAAGAGAAGTCCGTACTTTATCAGGAGGAGAATCATTTATGGCAGCACTGGCCCTTGCGCTGGGAATGGCAGATCAGATTCAGGAAAGTTCGGCTACGATTAATCTTGATGTTATGTTTGTCGATGAAGGCTTTGGTTCTCTTGATGAACATTCCAGAGAACAGGCTGTAAAGGTTCTTCAGGAGCTTGCCAGCGGCAGCAAAATGATCGGAATTATTTCTCATGTAACAGAACTGAAGCAGGAAATAGAAGATCAGCTTATTGTGACAAAGGATGAGAAGGGAAGTCATGTAAGATGGCAAATTAGCTGATGAGATAAGGTTGTTGGAGCAAGCTGCGACAACAACCCTATCTGTCTTACATTTCAGTAAATGATTTGAAATCATTTAATTGTCCGAAATCTAGGATTCTACAGTCTGCCAGCTGTATCATTTCAGCCTGTCTTTCTTCATGATCATCGTAAACCGCAGTTACATAAAATCCATCTTTTTTTGCAGTGGTTAGAGCATGAAGGGAATCTTCGAAAACCATAGTATTACTTCTGTCCGTACCCAGATATTTTAATGCTTCACGATAAATAAGAGGTTCATCTTTTCCTGCCCCAACAGAAGAGCAGGTAAAGATCTGGCAAAAATAATGAAGAACGCCACACCGTTTTAAAGCGGCTTCTACAAGGGAACGTTCTGTTGCAGTGGCAATGCACATTTTTAAGCCACTATGATGCAGAAGAGCCAGAAACTCTGCTGCATGAGGTTTTAGCTGTGCTTCGTAGCGATAAAAGTCATCTACAATTTCAACTGCTTCTTTTATCAGTTCGGTGCGTGTTTGCTTTACGCCATAATGTTCAATAAAATAATCAGCTGCCTGATGGAGACTCATGGAAGCAATTACTTCATTTAGATTAGGTTCAGGTTTATATCCATGGCGTCGCAGATAATTTTCGCCTACATGATCCCAGGCAGACATAGAGTCAAGTAATGTTCCGTCCAGATCCCAGATTGCACCTTTTAACATAACGGGTTCTCCTTTGTTATATATATTTCCATCTATGTATTTATTTCGTCGAAGCGTATTGCTTTTTATTTGTTATTTTCATATTATATAAAGTGAAATTGCAAAAGTAAAGCCAATAACTACGAAGCATTTTGTATTCTATACACACCGTATTATTGCTTCACAAAAGTCAGCTTATATGCTAGACTAAAAAATATATGAAAAAATATTTTATTGTTTAACAATAGAAAAGAGAGGCAGGACAAACTATGGATCAATTTGAAAGACAAAAACTGACGAGACAGGCATTAAACGGAAGGATGACGTTAATGTTTGGTGGTATTTTCCTGATGTTTTCGGCGATCACTTCTACTATTATGTACGGGATTAATTTTTTTATGACAGCCGGGCAGGCTGATAAGGGAGTTGCAGAGTATGTGGAACTTCTTGAGAAAGCTGGAATTGACAGTATGTTTTTAAAAATCGCCGGAGTTTGTTTCCTGCTTGTTGGAATTTGTGAAATTGTAACCGGATTTTTGGCGGCCAAGAATAGTAATCGGGTAGACAAAAGCAAGTTCACAGTAAAGATCGTAGTTGCACTTTTGATCGTAGAGATCATTATGGAAATCTATTTATATTTTGCGGGACTTATGAATTTGGGATTCCTTTTTACTGCGATCCTGTTACCATTGTTTATGCTGTGGGGAGCTACAAGATTACGCAAAGTTGCAAAGGCAGAACCGGAACGTGTTTATGCAGTAAATCCTGCTAAGAATAAACCGAAACAGCAGGCTGCCGCTGCTCCAAAAAAAAGCATTCGCGAACGGGCTGCTATGCAGGCGAGGGTGGATGAGAACAATGTAAAACCTGAAGATCAAAAATAAAAAACTGAAGTGAAAGAAGAATCAGGAACACAATAAAAATGCAGAAAAAACACAAATGAGAAATAGCCTAAAAATGGCGGATTTTAAAGGAAAATTCAACATTTTTTAGGCTATCTTTTTGTTGAAAAATCTCGAAAAAACAGTATACTATAACTTGGAGGATTACAGTAAAAATGTCTATATTTTTACGAAAAATATTTAAGTTCTCTGTAAATGTTTTTGCGGAAAGTAGTGAAGAAGGAGTTTGCTCTGAAGATATTGATACAGGTGGAAGTATAGAAAACGCAGGCGAGATAACCGTTGAAGACAGTAGCGCTTCTTTCGCTAGTAACGCAGAAGAAAATACAATACAAGATACAGCAGAGCAGAATCAGTCTGATGAAAACTCAGCAGAAGAAAGCCTGGCAGTGGAAATACACCTGGCAGCAGCGGATCCTCAAACGTAAAAACCGGAGACGATACACAGACAGAGCCATTTGTGCTCCTGATCCTGATTTCCGGATGTGCACTTATCTTTGTTAGCAGAAAGAAACGTAAGTCAGCATAAATACTATAAAGGAGCATTGCGAAAGCCGCAAACTGGCGGTGGAAGCAATGCTTCTTTAAAAGATAAAACCATAAAGAAAAAAGATAAAACCATAAAGAAAGTGAATCAAATCCTATGGACATGAAAGAAATCATCGCAGACGCTGCGCGGAAACTGATTCTGGAGAAAAAGGTAAAAAAACTTACAGTAAAAGATATAGTGGAAGAATGCCAGATCACCAGACAGGCATTTTACTACCATTTTGAGGGAATCCCGGATCTGATCCAGTGGAGTATGAAACAGGGCATGAAACGGCTTTTGCAGGAGAGCAGAGAACAGGGTGGACCAGAAGAAACATTAAAATACTTTTTCGTTTTTGCAATCAATGCTATGCCGGAAGTGAAAAAAGGAATTGAAACAAACTATGGCAAAGAAATTGAACAGATCCTTGTGCGAGGAGCATACGAACTGTTTGAAAGCGTTGTCGAAGAAGAGAATCTTTATGCGAATTACAGCAGGCAGGAACTGAAGCTGATTCTGCGCTATCACAGCCGTGCCATTCTGGGGCTGCTACAGGACTGGACACTGGAGGATACCAGAAATCTGGATACCATTGTTCATGAAGTATATTTACTTATGATGGGAAAAATTACACCCGGGAATGGCTGAAAAGGTCCTGCCAGGCAAAACATACGGTGACAAATTGGAAACAGGCAAAGTGTATTTTTTACACTTTGCCTGTTTTGTCTATACACGCTGAAATTTCTGACTATCGACATGTCTGACTGTTGGGGCTAAAATAAAAACCATCAGGAGAGGAGGGAATCCCAGATGGCACATGAAATATTGTCCGTGAAAATGTATGAGCTGGATAAAAAAATGGAACAGACTCACAGCCGTATCCAGCTTGCCGAAAATATGGATATGGAAAAGCTGCACCAGCAGATTCAGGATATTCGGCAGGAGTGCATAGAAAATCGTATTATACTGGAAAACCGGCTGCACCATTCCAAAACCGATTGTGTTGCAAAACTGGCAAGTGTTTTTGACCAGGTGGAGGAGGCTGTTGGAAAAGTTTTAGAAGCAGAAAATCTGGATTTGAGGGCAGAAAACAGTGAAAAATTTAATGAATACTTTCTTCCGGGAGCAGAAGAAAAAATCCTCACAGCAGAATACGCCCTTGATTTTGCCATGCAGGCAGTGAACCGGGCATTGCTGGTATCACTTGAAGCCATAGAGGAACAGCGAAAAGAGGAAGAGGCGGATTAGACATTAAGACAACCATCAAATTCCAGTGTAATTTAAAAGTGTAAATTATAAAAGCGTAAATTAAAAGTGCACATCAAATGTGTAAATTTAAAGGAAAGGAAAAACACCATGAAAGAAGTAAAAACACCAAAAAAGCCGTTGATCTATTATTACGGTATCGTGCTTCTGGTTCTGATCGTTTTTAACCTTGTAGTTTCCCCAATATTGATGGAACATCAGGTGGAAGAAACAGATTATGGAACCTTCATGAGCATGATTGAAGACAAAAACATTGGTAAAGTTGAAGTAGAAGATAACCAAATTGTATTTACTGACAAAAATAACGAGAAAATATACAAAACAGGTCTGATGAACGATCCGGATCTGACAGATCGTCTGTATGAATGTGGCGCTACATTTGCAAAAGACATTGACCGGCAGACATCACCAATCCTTAGCTTTCTGGTAACTGGTATTTTGCCGCTGATTATTTTTATCGCCCTTGGAAATTATATGGCAAAGCGGCTGATGGAACAGGCTGGCGGCAAAAACTCCATGGCATTTGGCATGGGAAAAAGCAATGCCAAGGTTTATGTGCAGTCCAGTGAAGGTATCCGCTTTACAGATGTGGCAGGAGAAGATGAGGCTAAGGAAAATCTGGCAGAAATCGTAGATTACCTTCACAATCCGAAGAAATATACAGATGTAGGAGCCTCTATGCCAAAAGGTGTTCTTCTTGTAGGCCCTCCAGGTACAGGTAAAACAATGCTTGCAAAAGCAGTTGCAGGAGAAGCAAATGTTCCGTTTTTCTCCATGTCCGGTTCTGAATTTGTAGAGATGTTTGTTGGTATGGGCGCTTCCAAAGTTCGTGATCTTT
>OLQK01000799.1_pt1 | contig 27762 bp, 26 predicted proteins | sample 1672501 | NCBI WGS metagenome assembly OLQK01 (sample SAMEA3136693, study PRJEB25190) | human gut metagenome | biome: human gut; feature: human-associated habitat; material: faeces | place: Austria | collected 2013
CCAACGCGATATTCGGCGCCGACGAGGCGTGCGCGATGCTGCGCATCAGCCGCGACGCCATGTACCGGCTCGCCAAGGACCCCGACGACCCGTTCCCGATCCGCTACATCGGCGGCAAGACGCGCGACGGCATCGTGCTGCACGACGAGCTCGTCGCATGGGTCGAGCGGAACAGCATCGTCGGCTCGCCCAGAAGGGGCTAGCGCCGATGGCGGCCACAGGCCCGAAGGGGCGCGACGGCCCCTCCCCGCGCGAGTTCGCGGCGGTACGGCACTTCATGATGGCGGACCTCGGCCTCTCCGGCCTTCCCCTGCTCGTCTACGCGCGCATCTTCGGCTTCTGCGACGCCGGGTGCGGCTACTTCGAGAGCAAGGGCGGCCTGGCCCGATTCCTCAACGTGCAGGAGCGCAGCGTCCACCGCGCCATCCGCGACCTGCTCGACCGGGGCCTCATCGAGGAGTGCGGCGTGCACGCCCCGGCGCGCGGGCACGCCACCAAGCGGTACCGCATCGTGCGCGAGAGGCTGCCGCCCGGAGCGCTGGCAACCCCTGACGGCTCGTCAGGGTTCCCGGCGCGAAAGGGTGACGAAATGACAGGGTTCGCCGCGAACAAGGATGACGAACCGTCAGGGTTCGCAGCCCGAACCCCTGACGAAATGACAGGGAAACCCCTGACGATATGCCACCCAATAAGCAAAAGGGACAACAAGGACTTCAGAAGATAAGAAAGGGGCGCCCGATGGACCGAGCGGGACTCATCACCCTGGAGCAGGCCCGGGCCGCCGGGCTCTCCTTCGACGAGCCAGAGCCGAGGGCGTGCCCGCACTGCGGCGCCGCCCTCGATCCGCTCGGCGCGGCATTGGCGGGCAGGGTAGCCTGGGTCTCCGCCGCCCCCTGCCCGTGCGAGGGCGCAGCCAGCGAGCGGGAGGCCGAGGCGCGAAGGCGCGCGGCCCTCGCCGCCAAGGAGGAGGCCGCCCGCCGGGAGAAGGCGCTCTCGCGCGCTGGCATCCCCAGGCGCTACTGGGCCGCCGAGGCCGACCGCCCCGAGTTCGCCGAGTACATCGCCTCGTTCGCGGGCAACGGGGGCGCCGGGCTCTACATACACGGGGGCGTCGGCGCCGGCAAGACGCACGCCGCCTCCGCCATGGCCAGGCTGTTCGCCGAGGCCGGCTACGACGTCGCCTTCACGACGGCCAAGGGCATGCTCGAGCGCGTGAAGGCGACGTTCGACGAGGGCGGCACCGAGGCCGCCGTCGCGCGGTACGCCAAGTGCGACGTCCTCGTGCTCGACGACCTCGGCAAGGAGGACGCGACGGAATGGTCTGTCGGCACCGTGTTCAGCGTGCTCGACGCGCGCTACGAGGACATGCGCCCGACCATCGTCACGTCGAACTACGCGCCGGGAGCGCTTGCCGACAGGCTCGCGAGGCGCGGCGAGCGCGTAACGGCAGAGGCGATCGCGAGCAGGATCTCCCAGACCTGCAGGCCCGTCTACCTGGGCGGAAGGGACAGGCGCCGGCTCGGCTAGCTTGTGCGCTTCCCGTGGAGGCGCGGACGGCTCGACCCAGCTCGACCCATCGCAGTCGGCCCCGATCTCCTCCGCAATCGTAATCGCTATACACGTCTTGGGCGGCGCCGACGCGCCGGCACGCACGCCTGCTCCGACTCGCACCGTGCCCCCATCGCGAGGACGCCGCCCGCCAAGCAACAAACGAAAGGCGGAGGGCCCATGGACGGCTTCGAGAGGATAACCGGCCGCGAGCACGACGGGCTCGTGGAGAAGTGCCAGGAGAACGGCTGGCTCAAGGTCGGCGGCTTCGACTGGCAGGACGACCCGTTCCTCGAGGAGTACCCCTACGAGTTCTCCCGCACGGACAGCGTCGACAGGCTCCGCGAGGCGCTCGGAGCGGGCAACTGGGCCATACGCCAGGGGTTCTGCTACCGCGACCTCGCGTTCATCCAGCAGGTGAACGGCGGCGACGAGTGGTGGACGCTCAAGCGCGACGGCGACGCATGGACCAGCTTCGAGAGCTGGAGCTTCGGCGCCATCGCCCAGGAGCCCGAGCGGTTCGAGCGCGCCATGCGCGACATGTGCGAGGCGACGCCCGAGCAGTGCCGCAGCGGCGAGTGGGCCCATCTGCACGAGAAGGCGGCCGAGCCGCTGGCTCAGCGCGCCGCGTCCGCCCGCGAGGCGAGCCGCGCGCACGCCGGGCAGGAAGCCCGCGCGCCCATGACACGAGAGAGGGCCGTCGGGGCCGAATAGGGACGACCGGGGCGCGAAGGCGCCCCTTTTTCATCTCGACTGGAAGGGAGGCGCGGGATGGCGAGCGACTACGGGGACGAGGCGGGCGGCAAGCTGCTCGACTGGATGCTGAGGATCGGCCAGGAGGCCGGCGCCGAGGCAATGGCGCGCAGCGCGAGGGAGCTCTCCGAGCGCCTCGCGGGAATCCGCGGGACCATCGCCGGCGGGCGCGCCGAGGCCATCGCGGCCGACGGCGTGCCGACCTACGCGAAGCTCAGCCTCGAGGAGCTCTCTGGGCTTCCCGAGTACGCGACGATCAAGGAGGTCGTCTCCGACAAGCTGCGCGCCGCGTCGGTCGAGCACCACATCATCCCCGGCGAGGGCCGCGACTGGCTGCTCTTCAAGGTGGAGGACGCCCCCGAGGTCGACGAGGCCTTCCGCCAGCTCGAGCAAGAGACGGGAAAGGCCGCCGATCGCGCAAGGGAGCGGCTCTCCGAGATAGCCGAGAGGCGCCAGGCGCCAGAGCGGCTGGCCGAGCGCGCCGAGCGTGCGCGCGAGGCGTCGAGGGCCCACAGCCAGGGCATCGGCCGGGACCGCGGCCCGCGACATATCGAGGGGCCCGAGAGATGAGGTGGCGGGCGGCGGCCGCTCTGGCCGCGGCGGCGTTCGCCGCGGGAGACTTCGCGGCCGCGGCAATCGCGGCGTCGGGCGCCAACCCGATCATCGACCCGGAGGCCGCCATGGCGGCGATCCCGGCGGCGCTCCGCGCGGGGCGCGTCTTCTCCGCGGAGGCACTTCCCCTGTGCGCCGGGACCGCCTGCGCGTGCGGCGCGCTCCTCGCCTGGGCGCGCTCCCTGGGGTCCAAGGGCGCCCGGCGCGACGGCGAGGAGCACGGGAGCTCCAGGTGGGCCACGCGCAAGGACATCGCGCCCTTCGGCGACCCCAAGGACCCCGACAACAACATCATCCTCACCGACAACGCGCGCATCCGCCTCGTGAGCCGCAGGTTCGACCTCTCCACCGACACCAACGACAACGTGCTCGTGGTTGGAGGGCCCGGCACCGGCAAGACGCGCTACTTCGTCAAGCCGAACCTCCTGCAGGCCAACGCCAGCTTCTTCGTGACCGACCCGAAGGGCACGCTCATCCGCGAGATGGGCGGCGCGCTGGCGGAGCTCGGCTACGAGATCCGCGCGTTCGACACCATCGACTTCACGCGCTCCATGCGCTTCAACCCCATAGCCTACATACGCGACGAGGCAGGCGTCATCCGCTTCGCCCGCGGCATCGTCGCCAACACCGAGGGTGAGGCCGACCACAAGGGCGACCCCTACTGGGAGAAGGCCGAGCGCCTGGTCTACACCGCGCTCACGGCCTACCTCGTCATGCACTGCGAGCCTGCCGACCGAAACCTCGACGGGCTGCTCACGCTGCTCTCGCTCGCCGACGCCCGCGACGACCCGGGCTACATGAGCCCGCTGGACATGGTGTTCCGCGAGCTGGAGACCGGCGAGCGCTACGTCAGGCGCGGCGGCGCTTCGGCGGAGGGCGGATCGCTGCGCGGCTTTTCCGAGGAGGACGGCGCGTGGGAGTGGGCCAAGGTCCGCGAGCCCGCGCCCCCCGACGACTTCGCGCTCGCGAGCTACCGCGAGTTCCGCGTGGCCGCCGGCGACACCATGAAGTCGATGCTCTCGAGCTGCAACGTCCGCCTGAAGCCGCTGTCCATCCGCGCCGTCCGCGACCTCACCTCCAAAGACGAGCTCGACCTCGCCCACATGGGCGACGAGGGCGTCAAGGTCGCGCTCTTCGCGTCCATGAGCGACACCGACTCGACCTTCGACTTCCTGTTCGCCCTGCTCATGGACACGGCCGTGAGCGCGCTTTGCGCCGAGGCGCTCGAGGCGCACGGCGGCTCGCTGCCCACGACGGTGCACTTCGTCTTCGACGAGTTCGCCAACATCGGGCGCATACCCGACTTCGAGCGGACCATCGCCGTCACCCGCAGCCGGAACATCGCCGTCTCGATGATCGCCCAGTCGCTCTCGCAGCTGAAGGAGACCTACGGCGACAACAACGCCGAGACCATCGTGAACGCCTGCGACACGCTGCTCTACCTGGGCGGCAAGGCGAACGAGACCAACGAGGAGATCAGCAAGATGGCCGGCAAGCAGACGGTGGCGAGCGAGACGCAGAGCGACTCGCGGGGCGCCGGCTGGACCCGGACCGTGAACCGCGGCATCTCCGAGCGCGACCTCATACAGCCCGCCGAGGTGGCGCGCATGCCGCGCGAGGACGCGCTCGTGCTCGTGAACGGGTGCATGCCGCTCATGGACCGGAAGTACCGGCTCGAGCGCCACCCGCGCTCGCGCCTGCTCGAGGAGGCCGCGCGCCGCGGCCCGTTCGACTTCGCGGAGTACCGCAGGCGGAAGGATGGCGCCTCGTGACGGGGCCGCGGAGGGCGCGGGCCTCCCCCGCCGCGGGGGAGGAACAGCAAGGAACATCGTCAACCGAAAGCAAAGGAGAGCAGCATGCTCGCAAACGTCATCAAGCTCGTGTCGGGCTGCGTGACCTTCCTCGGCGGCTTCCTGGTCGTGTGGGGAGCGGTCTCGCTCGGCCTGGCCATCAGGGAGCAGCAGGGCGGCCCGCAGATCGCGACCGCCATATCCACCATCGCCGGCGGCGCGATCATCATCGCCGCGTCGGTCTACTTCGGGCAGCTGGACACGTCCTGGCTGCCGGCATAGGGGGCGTCGCGGATGGCGCTCCGGATACCGGTCCAGAAGGACATCGGCGAGTACGAGGAGAAGATCGTCGGGAAGATGAGCCTGCGCACGCTCGCATGCGTGTCGCTCGGCTTCGGCAGCGCGGTCGGGGCGGCGGCCTTCGTCCACCTGGGCCTGCACGCCGACGTCGCGGACGCGGCCTTCCCGATCATGCTCTGCAGCATGCCGTTCTGGCTCGCCGGGTTCTGGCGGCCCTTCGGCATGCGCGCCGAGGAGCTGCTGCCTCTCCTGGCGGCACACGAGCTCTCCCCGCAGCTTCTCGCGTACGAGCCCTGCCTCGCCGCGAGCCTCCCCGAGGGCTCGCCGCGCCCGGGCCGCCCGGGGCGGCGCGCGAGGCGCAGGGCCAGGAAGAAAGGAGCCGAGCTCTATGAGCCGAGCAAGAACCAACAAGGAGAATAGGCCGAAGCGCCCGAGCACCCTCGGGCTGCTCCTCGGCGGCACGGGCGGGCGCAAGGACGCCTCGAAGGGCGCGGAGGCCGAGCGGCAGAGGCGCCGCCGGGAGCGCGACCGCTCGCGCGAGATGGCCGCCTACGTCGGCTACGACGCCATGTACAAGGACGGCATCGCCCAGGTGATGCCGGGGGTGTTCAGCCAGACGGTCGAGTTCTCCGACATCAGCTACCAGTCCGCGCGCAAGGAGGCGCGCGAGACGGCCTTCACCGTGATGAGCTCGCTGTTCAACTACTTCCCGGCGGACTCCCACGTGCAGCTCCAGGTAGTGAACGCGCCCATCCCCGCCGACGAGGTCGGCCGCAAGGTCTTCTTCGAGCCCGGGGAGCGCGCCACCGCCGGGCTCGCCGAAGAGTACAACCGGATCCTCAACGACAAGATGCGCGAGGGCGTCTCGAACCTCGTGCGCCACCGCTACCTGACCTACGCCGTGGGCGCCGACGACGTCGACGCCGCGGTGCCCAAGCTCGCGCGCATCCAGGGCGACGTGGAGCAGACGCTCGCGCGCATACGCTGCTCGTCGCGCGCCCTCGACGGCGCCGAGAGGCTCGAGCTCCTTCAGGGGCAGCTGCGCCCGGGGTCGCGCTTCGAGTTCTCCTGGGACAAATTGTCCCCGACGTCGGGCGCGCGCACGAAGGACTTCGTCATGCCCTCCACGCTCGACTTCAAGCCCGAAGGCAGGTCCGACTGCTTTTGCAGCGACGGGCGCTACGGCGCGGTGCTCGCCGTGCGCAGCTTCGGGTCGGTCATCGAGGAGACCTACCTCGCCTCCATCATCGACCTGCCGCTGCCGCTCAACGTGACGCTGCACGTGCAGCCCATCGCGCAGAGCGAGGCGCTCGCGCTCGTGAAGCGCCAGATCGACTGGATGGACAAGGAGATCATCGACGAGCAGATGAGCGCCGTGAAGAAGGGCTACGACTACCAGATCCTGCCGCCCGAGCTGCGCTTCTCGAAGGAGGAGGCCGAGGAGCTGCTCGACTTCCTGCGCAACAAGTCCGAGCGCCTGTTCGTCTACACGGGCCTCGTCTACACCTGGGCCGACAGCCTCGAGGAGCTCGACCGCCGCGTCCAGCAGGTGACGAGCGTCGCGCAGGGCTGCACGATCGGCCTCGAGCCGCTCCACTTCCGGCAGCGCCAGGCTCTCAACTCGGTGCTCCCGCTCGGCGACAACCACGTCACCGTGAGCCGCTACCTCACCACGGGGCAGGTGGCTATGCAGATGCCCTTCGCCAGCCAGAGCCTCGACGAGGCGGGCGGAGGCTACTATGGGCAGTCCAAGGAGAGCGGGAACCTGGTGCTGTGCGACCGCAAGCGCTTGGCGAGTCCCATGGGCTTCGTGTGCGGCAAGCCCGGCTCGGGCAAGAGCTTCTCGGTGAAGCGCGAGATAACCAACACCGTGCTCGCGCACCCCGAGGACGAGGTCGTGATCTTCGACCCGGCCGGCGAGTACGGCAACCTCGTCGGCGCGCTCGGCGGCGCGAACGTCGAGCTCGCCCCGGGATGCTCGGCGGTGCTCAACCCCCTCGACACCGCCGACGTCGCGGACCGCGCCGACGCCGCCAAGCTCGCGTACAAGACCGACGCGGTGCTCGCGCTCTCGAGCGCGCTCATGGCCGAGGGCCGCGAGGGCCTGCCGGAGCGCGACCGCTCGATCATCGCCCGCTGCGTCGGTGAGGCGTACCGGGAGTGCGCGAAGGACGGCCGCCTGCCCACGCTCGGCGACTTCCACGCGGCGCTGCTCGCTCAGCCCGAGCCCGAGGCCGCCGACATCGCGCTGCGCTACGAGCGCTACGTGAAGGGCGCGTTCTCCTTCTTCAACGGCCAGAGCAACGTGGCGCTCGACAACCGCATCACCAACATCGACATGCACGGCCTCGGCCAGAACATGCGCGTGTTCGGCATGATCACGGCGCTCGAGATGGTGCGCAACCGCGTGATGGTCACGCCGCCGCGCCCCAACTACACCTGGCTCTACATCGACGAGGTGCAGAGCCTCTTCGCGCACCCGACGGTGGTCGAGTACTTCGCCCGCCTGTGGCGCGAGGGGCGCAAGTTCGGCCTCATCTGCACCGGCATCAGCCAGAACACGAGCCACATGCTGGCCAACGCCGAGGCCCGCGACATGGTGCTCAACTCCGAGTTCTTCCTGCTGCACAAGCAGTCCACCGCCGACCTCGACGCATGGGCGGAGATGCTCCAGCTCTCCGCCACGGAGCGCGGCTACATCGGCGACGCCGTCAAGCCCGGCGAGGGGCTGCTCATCAGCGCGGGGATCCGCGTGCCCATCACCGACGACTTCCCGAAAGGCCCGCTCTACGACCTGTGGAACACCAAGCCCGCAGAGGTCGCCGAGCGCGAGATGCGCCGGGCGGCGCGAGAGGCGGAGGAATAGGAATGGCCGGCCCGAGCGAGGGCGGCGGGATGCTCGAGGTGGTCGGGGCGCGGCAACGCGACGTGCTCACCGCGGGCGACGTCGCGGAGACCGAGCGCGACGCCCTGGGAAACGTCTCGGAGGGTGCCGGCCCGCTCGACGAGGCGGGAGGCCCCGCCGCAACGGCGAAGGGGCGCCCTTCCAGGCCCGACGCGCCGGAAGGCGGGCTCGGGGACAAATTGTCCCAACCAGCCGGCGACCGGCGCGCGGCGGCCGCGATGCGCTCGCGCGTCGATGCTGCGAAGCTGGCGATCGCCCGGGAGGCCGTCTCCCAGCTCGACGACTCGGAGGAGCTCGAGGGCGCCTCGGGCATGTACGACGCGGGGCGTGCGGCCAAGAAGGCCGCGGGAAGGCTGCGGCAGAGGAAGGCGAAGAAAGCAGCCCAAGGCAGCCGCAAGGCGGCGACCGCCCTCGGCGCCCCAAAGGGAGGCGCGCGCGGCCCCGAGACAGCCGGCGCGACCGCCCCGGCCAAGCATCAAGCGGCCCAGGCGGCCGCGCAGGCGTCGGGCGAGGCGGCCCGAGCCGCGGGGTCGAAGGGCGCCGCCTCCGCGATCGCGGGCGCGGTCTCGGGCGCCGCGCCCGCCCTGCTCGGGGCGGTGGCCGGGATCATGGCCTTCGTCGCATGCGCGCTCGCCGTCGCGCAGCTGCTGAGCGCGCTGTTCGGCTTCTGGGACGACGCGGCCTCCAAGCGGGGCCTCGAGGGGCTGCCGCCCTACATCACCTACGAGATGGTCGAGGCGGCGCTCGAGTGCCAGGAGGAGTACGGGCACCCGGCGGGCTGCACCATCGCGCAGATCATCCAGGAGTCCGGCCAGGGCGACCGCATGAGCCAGCTCGCAGAGCGCGACCACAACCTCTTCGGCATGAAGTGGTGGTCGGGCTACGCGGGCTGCCCCGAGGTAGCCGGCAAGGCGAACTGGGCCACCAGCGAGGAGTACGTGCCCGGCGAGCACACCCAGATCACGGCGAGCTTCATCCGCTTCACCGGCGACGCCGAGTGCATCCGCTTCCGCAGCAGGGTCTTCCTGCAGGCGGAGCGCTACTCGGGCAACGCCCTCATCCGCGAGGCGATTGAGAGGCACGACTCGGACAGGATGGCCGAGGGGCTCAAGGACGCCGGCTGGGCGACCGACTCGTCCTACGTCGAGTCCCTGAAGTCGATCATGGCGCAATGGGGCCTCTACCGGCTCGACTCCATGACGGTCGATGACCTGAAGGACTCGACCGCGAACGGGAACGCGATCGTCGAGGCGGCGTACAGCCAGCTCGGCGTGCCCTACGTCTGGGGAGGCTCGACCCCCGGCAAGGCGCTCGACTGCAGTGGGCTCACGCAGTACTGCTACGCGCAGGCGGGCATCCGCATAAGCCACTACACGGGTTCCCAGTACGAGGAGCTCAGGCGCATACCGCTCTCGGAGGCGAAGCCCGGCGACATCCTCTACCGCTCGGGCCACGTGGCCATCTACATCGGCGACGACAGGTACATACACGAGCGGCGAACGGGCGACGTGTGCCGCATAGCGAGCGGCATCGGCAGCTTCAGCTGCGCGCTCACCGCGAGATAGGAGAAACCAATGCAGGGAAAGTCAAGGGTCATGGCCGCCGTCGCGGCAGGCGCGCTCGTCGTGGCGCTCGGCGCGGGCGCGGCGCGCTGCGCCATCGCCCCGCAGGAAGGCGCGCAGGATAGTCCCCAGGAGCAAGAGCAGCCCGCGGCTGCAGGCGCCGACGCGGCAACCGGGAAGGCCGCCTCGGGCGCCGAGGCGCTCTGGAACACCGTATGGACGGGCGCCGACGACCCGACAGCCACGCTGCGGATCGTCGAGGGCGCCATGGTGGAGGGCGCGGGCGGCACCGAGCGCGCCTGGTTCTTCTCGGCCGAGGAGCCCTCCGAGGCCGGCGGCGTGCTCAGCGTGCCCATCGACGTCAAGGGAACCAAGGAGAAGCCGGGAGGCCTCTCGCTCATCCAGGTCTCGGGCGACGGGGACGCCCGCACCCTGGCCTGCGACCTTCTGACGCAGGCCTACGTGCCCCAGAAGGTGCGCGGCGGCGCGTTCTCCGTGACCGGCACCGACGACCGCCTCTCCGAGGCGTTGGGCGCAGACTCGGCCGACATCGAAGACATCGTCGCCAGGAAGGCGGCGGAGGTGTCCCCGCAGGCGGCGGGTGCCTCCTGGGACAAAGAGGTGTGGCTCGACTACGCCGGGAACGTCGTGTCGACGACTTTCACGCTCGACGACCCCGCCTCGACGGTGGTCACCGTGGTCTCGCGCGGCGGCTCGCTGGAGGCGATGTAGCCATGGGAGCGCTCAAGGCGCGACGCCGAAGGGCGTTCGCCGTCTCCGCCGCGACGGCGTTCGCCCTCTGCGCGCTCCTGCTCGTCCCCGCGCAGCCGGCATACGCCGACATAGCCGGGGACGTCAACGATTGGCTGTGCGGCCTTCTGCGCGACTGCTGCAACTGGATGTTCAAGGCGCAAACGGGCGTGCTCGGGTCGATCGGCGCGAACGGGATCCTCTCGGCCGACTTCGCGCACATGCTCACGAGCTCGAGCGACCTGACCATGCACGACGTCGCCCGGGGCGTATGGCAGGTTGCCATCCTGCCGATCGGGTGCGGGGTGCTCGGCCTGGTCTTCACCCTGAAGCTCATCGAGATCTCCCAGCGCATGGACGGCAGCCAGAGCCTTCCCGGCGTCAAGGAGGTCGTTTTCCTTCTCGTGTTCTTCGCCGTGTTCCTGTTCCTCATACAGAACAGCTTCGACCTGATGGCGTCGATCTACGAGGTCTGCGGGCTCGCCATCGACCGAGTCGAGGCGCTCTTCGGCGCCGGAGGCGCGCTCGACCTGCCCGAGGTGTCCGTCGTCACCACCGACGACGACATCCCGTCGCTCATCGCCATGCTCGTCGTGAGCCTCATCAGCTGGGTCGTGGTGCTGGCGGCCTACGTCGTCGCCCTCGTGGTCTGCTGGGCCCGCGCGCTCCAGCTCTACATCATGGCCGCGTTCGCCCCGATCCCGCTGGCGTTCCTCGGCATGGACGCCACGCGCCAGATAGGCCTTGGCTACCTGAAGAGCTTCGGGGCGGTCTGCATCGCCGGCGTCATCATCCTCGTGCTGCTCATATCGTTCCCGCTCGTGCTCGGCGGGCTCACCGGGGCGAACCCCGGGACGGGTACCCCGGCCGACGCGGTCGCGAACGGGCTCACCTACGCGCTGCAGTACCTGGCCATGTGCGTGTTGCTCATCCTGGCCCTCGTGAAAAGCGGCTCCTGGGCGCGCGACATCGTGAGCGGCTTCTAGCGGAAAAGCGAGGAAGGGGGCGGTCGCCATGAGATAGGGGCGCCGCGCCGGGGCACACGTCCCGGCGGATGAAGACAAGGACCGATCGAAAACGAAAAGGAGGAAAGACATGGAAGAGAGGAAGAACGTGTACCTCGCGCTGCACAAGAGCTTCGTGCGCGAGGGCATCGAGTACACCGACCGCGCGACCGGCGAGGCCAGGACCTTCAACTCGGCGACCCTTCCCAAGGGCACCGTCGTCGACGGCGTGAATGTTGGAGGCTACGAGTTCAGCCCCATGTTCGTTAACGAGAGCCGCTTCAAGGGGGCCGACTTCCGGGACATACCGCTGCTCGCGAACCGCGAGGTGTGGCTGAGGAAGACGGTGATGGGCCCGGACGGCCAGCCCGAGCTCGACGAGGGAGGCCGCGCGGTCAAGGACACCGTGAAGGTCATGCCGGCGCAGCTCAAGGAGGCCGTTGACGCAGGGCGCTCGCGCTACCTCGCGGAGCGCGCCGAGCGCGCCCGCCAGGCGAGCCGCGCCGCCGAGCACGAGGCGCCCCGCGCACAGCGAAGCGTCGAGAGATAGGGAGGCGGAAAGATGAACGCAGCGAAAGACTGCACCCTGCAGGAAAAGCTCCTCCGATGCGCCATGGCGCTCATCCTGGCGGCGGGGGCTCTGCTCGCCTCTGTGGCGGCCTCGCCCGCCTACGCCGCGCCGAGCACGGTAGACGTGTCCATCGGCGGCAAGATCCCATACGGCGGCTTCGCCACCACGTGGATGAGCGCCGACGGCAACATCGCCTACTGCGCCGAGCCCTCGTCCCCGACGCCCGCGCCGGGCTCCTACTCGACGAGCCCCGTGCCGAGCGGCGACGTGACAGCGGCGATCTGGTACTCGTTCGGCTCTCCCGGCTTCGACGCGTCGATGTTCCCGGGCAGCTGGTACGACGGCGGCGGCTGGGACGACGCCAAGTACGCGGCGGCGAGCCATGTGCTCATCGCCTACGCCTACTCTGGGTCCGAGTCGGCTGCCACGCACGGCACGAGCGCCGAGTTCGCCTCCTGGGCGAAATCCGAGCTGATCGGCGGGACCTTCGCCAAGATGAAGGCGGGCGCCGGCAAGGTATCCGCCGGGTTCGAGGCGTTCTGCGTCAGGACCGGCGGCGGCTCCCAGACGCTCGTGAGCTTCAGCTGGTCCGCAGGCGGAGTCAAGGTCGCCAAAACGGACTCCGAGGCGGGCGCGGAGCCCCAGGGCGACGCCTCGCTCGACGGCGCGAGCTTCTCCGTCGTTAACGAGACCGGCCGCTACGTGCTGGTCGGCGGCAAGTACTACGCCGACGGTGAGGTATGCGCCACGATCAAGACCGCGCCCGAGGACGGGTCGCACGTCGCCGCGACCGGCGCCGACGCGCTTCCCGCGGGCAATTACCGCATCGTCGAGTCCGGCGCGCCCGAGGGCTACGGCGCCAGCGACGTCCCCGTCGCGTTCACCGTGAAGGCCGGCGAGGTGCGCGATCTCACGGGCGACCCCGTGACCGACGAGGTCTTCCGCGGCGGCGTGCAGGTGACCAAGTCCGACAAGGAGCTGCAGGCGTCCGAGGCGCTCGCGGGCAGCGGCCACAAGGAGGCGCCTGGCGAGCACCCCGGCCTCGACGGGATCGAGTTCACCGTCACGAACCGCTCGGCGCACAAGGTCCTCGTTGACGGCGAGTGGCGCGAGCCGGGCGAGGCCGTGGCCACGCTGACCACCGCATGGAACGACGAGGCCGGCGCCTACACCGCGCAGACCGCGGCCAACGCACTGCCGTACGGGACCTACGACGTGCGGGAGACGGCGACGAACGGGAGCTACCTGCTGACCGACGGCGAGCCCCGCACCTTCGAGGTCCGCACCGGCGGCGAGATCGTGAGCGCCTCCGCGGACGGCGCCGCGCTCGAGTTCCGCGACCAGGTGGTGCGCAACGACCTCGAGCTCTCCAAGAAGAGCGAGTCCGACAACGCCGGCCTCATGGTTCCGTTCGCCATCGAGAACGCGGCCACCGGCGAGATTCACGTGCTGGTCACGGACCGCAACGGCGACGCGTCGACCGCGAGCAGCTGGAACAGGCACTCGAGGGACACCAACGCCAACGACGCCCTGCTCGGCCATGAGGGCCCGATTGCTGCCGCCGACATGGACCCGGAGGCCGGCATCTGGTTCTCGCTCGGCGAGGACGGCTCCTCGGCGCCGGTCGACGACTCGCTGGCGGCCCTGCCGTACGGCGCCTACACCATGACCGAGCTGCGCTGCGATGCCAACGAGGGCCTCGAGCTCATCACGAGGAGCTTCTGGATCGATCGCGACTCGACGGTCGCGAAGGCCGTGTGGATGGGCCTTGACGACCAGGAGGGCCCGCGCATCTCCACCACGGCAAAGGACGGGGCGGACGGCGACAAGGACGTCTCGGCCGACGCCGAGGCCAAGGTCGTCGACGCCGTCGCCTACGAGGGCCTGAAGGCCGGCGAGGAGTACGAGCTCTCGGCCACCCTCGTCGACAAGGCGACCGGCGAGCCCGTGACCGACGCCTCGGGCATGCCCGTGGAGGCCAAGGCCGAGTTCGCCCCCGCGCTCTCGACGGGCAGCCGGGACGTCGAGATCTCCTTCGACGCGAGCCTGCTCGGCGGCCGCGACCTGGTTGTGTTCGAGAGCCTACGCAAGGACGGAGCCGAGGTGGCGTCGCACGCGGACCTCTCCGACGAGGGCCAGACAGTCCACGTCGCCGTCGAGGTAGGCACGCAGGCGGCCGACGCCGCCGACGGCGACCAGGTCATCGAGGCCGGCAAGGCCAAGGTCGTCGACACGGTGGCCTACAAGGGCCTCGTCCCCGGCGAGACCTACATCGCCGTGGGCACGCTCATGGACAAGGGCACCGGAGAGCCGTTCCTCGACAAGGACGGCAACGAGGTGACCGCGCGCACGCCCTTCGAGCCCGAGGCGCCCTCCGGCACCGTCGAGGTGACCTTCGAGTTCGACACCGAGGGCCTGGCCGAGGGAGACGAGCTCGTCGTCTTCGAGAAGGTCCTGGACTCCGCCGGCAACGTCGTTGCGACCCACGAGGACATCGACTCCGCCGAGCAGAGCGTCGTCGTGGACAACCCCGACACGCCCGAGGTCCCCGAGGAGCCCTACGCCAAGACCGGGGCCGACGCCCCCGACGGCACCGGCTACGCCGCGGCCGCAGGCATCTCTCTGGCAGCTGCGGCGGGCGCGGGCGGAGCGCTCGCGTACCGCAAGCGCAAGACGGCCGCGAGCAAGGACGAGGCGGCCGAAAAGCCGGAAGAGTAGCGGCAGCGCATCGATACCGAACCGGAGGCCCTGGGCACTCGTCCGGGGCCTCCCCTGCGAACGGGGGAGGACATGAACAAAGGGAAAACCGCCACGGCGCTCGCCGTCGCCGTGGCGTTGCTGGCGCTGGCGGCGCTCGCCGTCCTGCCGCAGCCCGAGAGGAACCCGTACGTGGTGCACGAGGTGCCCGCTGCGGAAGAGGACGCGGCGATGGGGGCTCAAGAGACGGGAGGCGGAATCGACTGGGACGCCCTTCCCGCCTCCGTCGTCGCATGGGTGCGCGTGCCGGGCACGACCGTCGACTACCCGATCGTCCAGGGCCGGTCGGAATCGCCCGACTTCTACCTCACGCACGACGCTAGCGGCGAAAGATCCGCGTGGGGCGTTCCCTACGTCGACGCCGGGTGCGCGCAGGGCGTCGGGAGCCCGCTCGTCATCGTCTACGGGCACCACATGTCCGACGGCACCATGTTCGCGCCGCTCGCGCAGTACTCGTCGCGCGGCTTCGCCGAGGGGCACCGCACCATCCGGGTCTACACCCGCGAGAAGGAGATCGAACTCGAGGTCTACGCCGCGGACGTGGTGGACGCGAGCTCGGAGGGCAAGCGGACCGATTTCGCCGACGCGGCAGAGCTCGACGCCTACCTTGGGGACAAATTGTCCCGGTGCGAGGTCGTCCTGGAAGAGCCGAAAGACGTCGCCCAAGCCTGGGCCTTCGTCACCTGCAGCTACCAGACGAGCAACTCGCGCACCGTCGTCTACGCGAAGGAGGTGGAAGCATGGGATTCGCGCCCTTCGGAATAGGGCTCCTCATAGGGCTCCTCACGCTCACGGCCTACGCCTGCTGCGCAGCCGGCGACGACGACCGAGACTGAACACGGCGTAAACAACAAGCGGCAGCCAAACGCAGCGCCAAGACCCTCACAACGCGGCAACATCCATGTTTGTTGTCGTCTACAAGACGCCAAAACCCTCTGCCTGGTATGCGCCCGTCGCATACGGTGGGATAATTACGAATGAAGCAGATTCCACGCGAGAGCTGCATCCCCTATAGAGAATGCAGCTCTCGAAACCAGGAGGAGAAGATGGACGACGAAACAGTCGATTCGGGCCATATGAAGAATAGTGGCCTTTTAGGCAGGTTGGCAGCCGGTGTTGCAGATGCCGCGGATGCGGGTGCAAAAGCCGTGAACGCCGGCGCCGAGGCGATCAAAGCCGGAGCAAAAGGACCCACCAGGCATTCGGAGGCGAATACGGAGAGACATTCGAGGGGAACCTTGTCGCCGAGGACGGCTCGTATATCATGCCGGACCCCGCGCTCGACGAGCGAGAGTTCAACGAGATCGAAACCCTCGCGAAACGCTACGAGAAGCTCACCTCGCCCGGCGCCCTCGCGAAGGCCGGTAAGCAGATCGGCGAGGCGCTGCCCGCGCCCGTGAAGGACCTCGCCAATAAAGCCGGGAAGGCCGCGAAGGACACCCTCAACGGGTTGACCGAGCAAGAGCTTATGGCAAACGCCATCAAGGCGGCAGCGGAGGGATTCGAGGAACTCGAGAAGCAGGCGGCGAAGGCGAGCGTCAGCAGGGAGTACGTCATTTCCCGCATCAACGAGGGCAAGCAGGAGGAGAAGGTCTCCTCGCTCTCCGAGATATGCCTGCTGCGCGCCTACGACGTCGCCGCAGTGTCTGCGAACGAAAGGCTGCACCACATGGGCATAGCCCTCGCCGAAGGCGGAGGCACGGGCGCCGCGGGCTTCTGGGGCCTGCCCGCCAATCTCGCCCTCAGCATGCTCATCTACTTCAGGGCCGTCCGGTCGGTCGCCATGTTCTACGGCTACGACGTCAAGGACGACCCGTCCGAGCTCGTCATCGCGAGCGAGGTGTTCCAAAGCGCCCTCGCCCCCAAGGCGAAAGTCGACGCCGCGAGCGAGTACATCGGCAAGGTTCTCGTCTACGCGGAAGCGGCCGCAGTCAAGCAGACCGTGAAGAAGGGCTGGTCGGCGATGGTCGAGCAGGGCGGCGCCGCCCTCGCGATAGCCCAGATCCGCGCGCTTGCCCACGGCGCTGCCCGCAAGGCGGTCGAGAACGGTGGCAAGAAGGCGCTCGAGGCCGGGGTCTTCAAGAAGGCGCTCACCCAGATCGGGCAGAAGATGACGCTCGAAACCGTCGGGAAGATGGTCCCGGTCATCGGCGCGGGCTTCGGGGCGCTGTTCGACACTGCGCAGATGAAGAGGATCCTGGACTTCGCGGACCTCTTCTACCACAAGCGCTTCATCGTCGAGAAGGACCAGCGCGCCCGCGCCCTCGTGGAGAGGAGTCCCGAGCCGCCAGCGTCCGAGGACCCCGCGTACACGGGAGAATAAACCACCTGTTTAACGAATAAGGTCTCGTGCTCTAGCACGAGACCTTATTCGTTTTCCTGCTTTCCAAGGCTGCTTCCGCAAGGTTTTCGTTTCCTCTTCCTACATCACCCACTTGAACACGGCGCGGAACAGCCAGACGAAAAAGCCCAGCGTGACCTTAAGCGCCGCCATGAGGAACCTACCAAGCCTCTTCATCGACGTCACCCCAATCTTCCTTGACCTTGCGGGCGCCCTCGTCGGCGCCCTCTTCCTTCTCCTCCGCGAGCAGCCTCGCCAGCTCGTCGGGCACGCCCGGGACCTCCGCCCTCCCCAGAGCGCGCTGCAGGTCCCTTATCTGCGACTTCAGCGGCTTTGAGGGAGGGCCCACGTGCTCGCGGTAGCAGGCGCCGATCGCGGCCGCGTCGCACAGGTATCCCCGCACGCGGGCGAACGCCTCGTCGCCGTCGAGCAGGACGCGCCGGGCGCGCCCGAGCTCGGCCTCCGAGGCCAGCATGAAGCGCCAGCCGCGGGACCTGCGCGCGGCCGGTATGCCGTCCGCGGGCGCGTCGGCGCGCCAGTCGTCGCGCACCTGGTGCCAGTTCGCCGTGAGCCAGAGCCCCTTCTCGGGCTCATCCCGCATCTCGAGCTCGAACTCCGTGAGCATGTTCGTGCCGGAGAACGGCGACCCCTCCGTGAACGAGAGCGTGTCGAACAGCGTCGTCCTGCCGCCCTCGTACTCTATCCTCACCATCATCTCCGGCCCCTCTCCCTGCGCTGGTCCTGCTGGGCCCGCTGCCGCTCGGCAGCGAGTATGCGCTGCTGCTCGTCCCCGCGGCGCCCGTCGCGCAAGCTTCCCTCGGCCGCACCGCGCCCGCGATCGTCCCCGTAGCGGGTCTTGAGCGGCATGAGCTCGTTCTCGGCCATGTAGGCGCGGGCGGCCTCGAGGCGACGGTACCCCTCGCCGCCCGCCTGGCCTCGGCGCTCGAGCGTCGTCATCCTGAGCCCGAACTCCTCGATGGACTCGACGTCGAACTTCGCGCAGGTCTCGAGTGCCGAGGAGAGCCTGCTCAGCTCCGAGAGGTCGTTGAGTTCGAGGGCGCGCTCGGCGGCCTCGCGGATGCGCGCGGTGCTCGCGTCCGTGGGACGGTAGGCGCCCTCGCGCTCGAAGCGCCGGCGGAGCATCTCCTTGCCGTAGACGAACCCCAGGCGCTCGCCGCTTACCTTCTTGGATGGCTCCTCGGCCAGGCTGAACACCCAGTCGTCCCGCCGCGCCTTGGCCGAGTTGTCGGCGACGTGCACGCCCAGGGCGTCGAGGATGCCGAGGAACTCCGCCTCGTCGCGCGCCGTGGTCTTGGCGAGCGCGACGCGGGCGCGGATGTCGCCGACCCACGAGTAGCCGCCAGAGCGCATGATCTCCTTCTCGGCACGGCCCAGGTAGACGCTCCTGCGGCTCCTGGGCCCGCCCGCGCCGGCATGCCCGCGCGCCTTTAAGGGGGATTCGGCCGCCCGGTCGTTGGAGAGCCCCGACAGCCCGCGCTCGCGCGCCATGTCCTGAAGGTCGCGGTTGAGGTCCTCGGGGTGCTGGGTCTGCATGCGGTAGCCGGTGCGGAGGTTGGCGTTGTTCACGACGATGTGCGCGTGCGGTATGCCGCGGGCGTTGTCGTCGTGGTAGACGATGGCGATCTCGTGGTCGCCGAAGTGCTTGAGCGCCCACGAGCACGCGAGCTCGCGCAGCGCAGCCAGGTCGATGTCGTCGCCGGGGTCCGGCGAGAGCACGAAGTGCTTGAACGTGCGCGCGGGCTTACCCCTCCAGGGTGCGTCCGTGCCGAACGCGGCGCGCGTGGCGTCCATCTCGGCGTCCCAGGCGCAGGCCTCCTTGGCGTCTTCCCCCAGCGCGCCGGCGTCGCGCTCGTCGTAGCTCAGGTTGAACAGGTCGCGCGCCAGGGCGCGGCCTCCCTTCTCGAGGTAGCGGCGGATGCCGCCTGTCGAGCCGTGGCCGCTTATCGGCTTCAGGATCGGCATGGCGAGCCCTCCACGAGCGAGTCGGCCCCGATGCGCCCGAGCTCGGCCGTCATCTCGCGGGCCGCGGCGTTCACGTCGGCGAGCTCGCGCTCGATCGTCGGGATGCTATCCGCGACGAGGTCGCGGTCGACGTGCCCGTGGCGGGCGTGGAAGTTGATGAGGTTCATCGCGTGCACGGCCTGATTGTAGTGGTAGCCCCACTTCGTGAGCTCGCGCGACATCGCCCACAGGGCCCTGCGGTCCACGAGTATGCGGTGCGCGTCTCCCGCGTTGGCCTCAGTCGACAGCGGTATGCGCACGAGGTAGCGCAGGTACTCCGACTTGCTGAGGCCGGCGCGCTCGCACCGCTCGCAGAGCGCGTCGTAGTCGCCTCCCTCCATGCGGAACGTGACGCGGCGCTCCTTGCCTTTGGCGGCGCCGGCTTCCTCTTCCATGGCGGATTCCTTTCCTCGGGCCCGCCGCGCGGCGGGCGCGTCTCTCTAGGGGCGCGGGGGATCCCCCGCAGGCGGCGGCCCGGCTCGGGCGCCGCCTCTGGGACCGGGCCTCGCGAAAGCGGGCTCCCAAACGGCCCGCGGCATGACGGGTCCGAGGCCGCTCGGTCCCCAAGTGCTATGGACGCCCGACGCGATGTCGGACGCCATAGGCTACTTGCTGGATTTCGGGCCTGAGGCCCTTCTGCGACGCTTTCGGGGATCGATGCCCGCATCCGCGTAGGGCGCGGTCATGAGCGCCATCTCCCGCAGCAGCGAGAGGTCGGCCGGGCTCGGGCTCTCGGGCGGGCTCTCGAGGAAGTCGGCGACGAGCCTCGCGGCCTTGGCGATGCGCCCGTCGGGGCCGGCCTGTGTTTTGCCCTCGCTCCTCACGTAGTCGGAGAGCTCCCGCTTGGTGCGCCGCCAGGGCTCCATCGCGGCGTGCATCTCCGCCTGGCGCTCCTTCGGCATGCCTACGAGCGAGCGCACCGCCTCGGCGCTGAGGTTGCCGCGGTCGGCCTCGGCGGCCCACTCGGGCGAGAGGTCCTCGGCGATCCTGCGGGCAAGCCTCTCCTCACGCGCGATGGTCTTGCCGGAGACCTTGCGGCCCGTCTGCCGCTCGATTATGGCGGCCTTCACGTCGTCGACGCGCATGCCGGAAAGCGAGGGGTCCTCGGAGCGCAGGCGCACGGCGTCGCCCCTGAGCGCCTCGGTCGCGGCGGCGCGCTCGGTCACGGTGAGCGCGCGGGTGAAGTAGTTCGCGGCGTGGAGCAGCGTCACCGCCCGCTCGTCGTCGATGCCCTCTATCACGCGGCAGGGCATCCTCTCGTAGGCGGGGTCGTCCTTGGCGAGCAACGCGTAGGCGGCCTTGCGCCGGTGCCCGGAGACCATCTGCCACGAGCCGTCGCCGACCTTGCGCACGAGCGGCAGGTCGGTGAGGCCGTCCTCGCGTATGGACTCGGCGAGCTCGGCTATCCCTGCAGGGTCCATGGAGTACGCGGCGTTCGCAGGGTGGTCGGCGATGTCGGCCACCGCTATCTCGGACACCGGATAGCGCCCGCGGGTGCGCGACGCGCCGTCGAGCAGCCCCGTGATGGTGAAGCCCGCGGCCACCTGGCTAGGCGAGCTCACGGGACACCTCGTCTGCGAGTGCCTCGTAGTCGCGCGCGGGGCGGCTCCCCGGCTCGAAGGCCGCCACCGGCTTCCACTGCCAGCTTCCCTCGCAGACCTTGCTGCTCGCGTGGATGACCGTCTCGAACTGCTCGTCCGGGAAGAACCCGTCGAGCACGGCCGCGCCCGTGGCCTCGGCGTTGGTCATGCGGCCGGGCACGCAGGTGCGGAGAATCTTCCAGCGGGGCGTGGGCATGCGGAGCGCGTCGGCGATGGAGCGCGTCGCCTCCACGGTGAGCGCCGTGCCGCGCATCACGGTGGAGTCGAGCTTCACGGGGATGACGACCATGCCGCCCTCCGCGGCGGCGAGGTAGGCGTTGAAGGCGAGCCTGCGCATCACGGGGCTGCAGTCGATGAGGCAGACGTCGTAGGAGCCCGAGGCGTCGTCGAGCGCGAACTTGAGGCGCTGCTCGCGCAGGAGCATCTCGTTCTGGTCGACGAGATCGATGGTCGAGGCCACCACGTCGAGGTTCTCCCCGGCGGCATAGGCGACCTCCTCCACGGGCGCGCCGCCGTAGAGCAGCTCGACCGATGTGCGCCGCTCGGAGGCGGCCCGGTCGTAGAGGCCGAAGAAGTCGGTGGCCGACGCCTGCGGGTCGAGGTCGACGAGCAGGGTCCGAAGGCCCCGGGCGGCGAAGATGGCCGCCAGGTTCACGGCGGTCGTCGTCTTGCCGACGCCGCCCTTGTAGTTGGAAATGGCTATCGTGCGCATGGGTCGCGTCCTCTCTAGCGTGGGGCGCGCCTCGCCGCATCCGGTCCGGCGCGTCCCGAGTCTCGGAGCGTCGGGACAAAACCGTACGGATTTGTCCGACAAGCGGAGTGTACCACGAAAACGTACGGACATGTACGCTTTCGTGGTACAGGGGACGGTTTCGGGGGAAACCCAGCCCCGGGAGCCGGGGCCGGGCGCGCCGCCTAGGAGAGCGGCTCCATCTCGCCGAAGCAGTTGACGTGGTGGCGCAGGAGCGCTCGGTTCTCCTTGACGACCATCATCGCCACCTCGTCGAAGCGGACCGGGGTGTCGGCGTAGTCGTCGCCGTTGCCGGCGAGCCACGTCGCCGCCAGCGCCTCGCGCAGCCCGCGCGCCCTGTGGGCCTCGGGGAAGCCGTCCGTCCCGATCCGGACCGTGGCGTCGACGAACACCAGGACCCCGTCCTCGTCCACCGCCACGAGGTCGATCCCGCCGATGCCCTCGGGCCCCTGCCAGGCCTCGTCGACGATCTCGTAGCCCTTGCGCTCGAGGAAGGCCTTGACCGCGCCCGTCGCCTTTTCCTTCATGTCGTTCATGTCTTGCTCCTTAGACTCGGAGGCCCGCCCCTGTGGCGTGCCTTGCGCCGCGTGAGTCGCATGCAGCGCGGGCGTGCTGGCAAGGGAGGAAGCGAAGTCGGGCGTGGAAATAGAAGTATCCAGACGGCAGTTTTTCGCGTTGTTCGCGCGCGGAGCGCATGGGGCGAAGAACCCGAAAAAGTGTCGCGGCCCTTGCGGGCCGCCTGCCGGCGTGCGACCCTGCGCGTCCAAGGAGCGCCGGGGCGGGTTTCGGGTCGGAGGGGCGGAGGCGTGCGACATGGAACCGGGCATGGGCGTCGGGGCCCTTCGGGCATGGGATGCGGCCCGTCGGCGGTTGCTGGGCTCCCGCAGGGATTGGCGACGACGTCGCGGCTGGGACGGAGGGGTCCCCGAGTCGCGGCGCCGCAGCATGAGCCGGAACGGATGGCTTTCCCGTGCCGCTTGCGGCCGATGTGCGCACGAGATCGCTGGCGGTAAGGCTTTTCATTGCGCGGAACGGCTACGGTGCTGCGCGACACGTCCGTTGAGAGAAGGAGGCAAGCAGATGTTGGGCTACGAAGAGAAGATGGAGCGCCTCGAACTGCTCGACGCGGTGGCGGATGCCGGGAGGCTGGCGAGGGGCTTGGACCAGTTGCTCGAGTCCCTGGCGCACGCCGATCAGCTGGACCCGCTCGACGTCGAGGGCATCCTGGCCCTGAGGTCGATAAGCGAGAGGTGTGCAGATCGTATCGGCGACGCCATGCGCATCCTGGAGGCGCAGAACGAGATTCTCTATGCCGAGGAGCGAGCGGCGAACCAAAACCGTCGTGAGGGTTAAGCGGCCGAACCCGCCGTCACTGCCCGCATGGAGGCCGCGCGAACCGAACATCTAACCGATTAGGGGCTACCCAACCAAAGAAACGGCGCGCTTCAAGCCGAAAGACGTCACGGGCGGCATCGTAACCTCACTGGTTCCGATGGGCTGCCCTATGAGAAGCGGGCGGACGGCAAGGGCGAGGCAAAGTGCATTGCCGATGAGGTGCCGTTCGAATTGCCTGAGGGGTGGTACTGGGCGAGGTTTGGCAGCTACCTCGTCAATAGGGACTCCGAACGCATTCCCATGTCTGTCGCCACGCGCAAAAAATTAGAAAAGACATATGACTACTATGGTGCATCAGGTGTCATCGATAAGGTCGACGATTATTTATTCGATAAGCCACTGCTCCTAATCGGAGAAGATGGTGCCAATCTGGTTGCAAGATCGACTCCTATCGCGTTTATCGCTAGGGGAAAATATTGGGTCAACAACCATGCTCATGTCCTCGATTCAAATACCGAAACCCAGTTGCGCTATGTTGAGAGCTACATCAATTCCATCAACCTTGAACCCTACCTAACAGGAACGGCGCAGCCAAAGCTCAACCAGGACAGAATGAATACTATTCTCCTCGCCGTCCCGCCCCTCGCCGAGCAGCGCCGCATCGTCGACGCGCTCGGCAAATACCTGGCGCTCGTCGACGGGATCGAGCGAGACCGGGCGGACCTCGACGGCCTGATCGCGCAGCTCAAATCTAAGGTGCTCGACCTCGCCGTCCGTGGGGAGCTTGTCGAGCATGACCTGGGAGACGAGCCCGCGAGCGAGCTGCTCGCGCGCATCCGCGAGGAGAAGCTCGCCATGGTGGCGCGCGGGGAGCTCAAGCCGAAGGACGTCAAGGGCGACACCGTGATCTTCGCCGGTTCCGATGGCCTGCGCTATGAGAAGCCCGCCGACGGCAAGGGCAAGGCGAAGTGCATTGAGGACGAGATTCCGTTCGAGACCCCTGAGGGATGGAGCTGGGCGCGGCTAGGTGCAATTTCAAACTATGGAGATGCTTCAAGCGTTCCAATCGAGAGCATCAAGAACGACGCATGGATATTGGACCTCGAAGACATCGAGAAGGATACGGGTCACATTCTGGCGAAATTGAAGAAGGGGGATCGCGACTCTTCAAGCTCGAAGCGTTGTTTCAGGAGTGGCCAAATTCTATACAGCAAGCTTCGCCCATATCTCAATAAGGTTCTGATAGCGGATGAGGATGGCTTCTGCACCTCAGAAATCATGCCAATTGCGCTCTATGGCAACATGGCTCCTGATTACATGCGCCGATGCTTAATGTCTCCCTATTTCCTCGCATATGCAAATCAATGCGCTTATGGCTGCAAGATGCCACGTCTGAGCACAGGCGACGGAAAGAAGGCACTTATCCCTATCCCACCCCTTGTCGAGCAACATTGCATAGTCGAAGCGATCGAAGCCGCATTCAACCTCACCAATCTATAGCCTCATCAACAGCGCTGCGCTGTTCTGCTTCTGTGCGACGCAGATAGATGCGCGTCGTCTCAATGCTCTCGTGGCCCATTAGATCGGCAAGGAATGCTATGTCGGGATTCTTGGCTATGAAATTCTTAGCAAACAAGTGCCGGAACGAATGGGGGTACACAACGTCGGGGTTTATGTCATAGCGCTCGGCAGCACGTTTGAGACCGAGCGCTATACCACGGCTTGTTAGTGCCGACCGGTCGCCGAACAGCACACCTTCCGTTTTACCCTCTCGAGTGCACCAACTAAGCGCCTCCGTTTGAAGGTTTGCTGGGATATATACACGACGCAGCTTCTGTCCTTTCGAGACAATGTCCATATGACCAGCTAAAACGTGCGTATGCTCGAATTTGCGAAGCTCGCTCACTCTGACGCCCGTGCAGGCAAGAAAGCGTACAACGAAGTACCAGAACCAGTCCTTGTCTCGCGTGAGCCCGTCGCGGAGACGACGGTACTCATCGTTTGAAATAACGTTGTTTAAGAAGGGCTTCTGCTGGACTTTAACGCCTTTTAAGCGAATCCCGTCGTATTCGAGATAGTCCAAGTAGACGTTAATGGCACCAATTCGATTATTTGCAGTCTTGGGCGCAAACGATGAAACCAGCCACTCCTTGTGCTCAAGAAGCGACTGGTTTGTGATAGACGATATACTCTGCTCGAGTTGCTTCGCGGCAAACAGGTATGAGGTGATTGTGTTTGTCGCATATTCCTGTGCTTGCAAGTACTCTTCGAAAGCTTTCACTGCATGTCTCCTTTCAACCATGCAATGAAAGTAGCTAATTAAGTAAATCCGAAGCTTCTTTTATTGTCTCAATGATATGACGTTGCTCAGCGAGTGGAGGAACTGGAACGAGAATGCTAAGGAGTGTTGTCCTTTCAATTCCAGGAATAAATCCTTTTGCTCTGGATTTGATAGATTCCACGTACCAACTCAAGGTCATTTCTAAATAAGGAAGGAATAGCTCTCGATTAGGTTTAATTGACATGACCTGTCTGGCAATATGAGCAGCCTCAAATCTGTTGATTGCCATTTCCCCAACGGTCCCCTTGCATGTAAACAGCAATTCGCCTTTATTTGAAATGCGCTTCGGAGTCTCGGTCCAGCGATTCTCGATTAGATAGCCGTTTTCAAAATTTGAGGCTCCCGTAATATATGGAATGCCTTTGTGATCAGCATTGTATTCAGTTTTTATTAGATCAACGCCAGATGTGAGCTGAACTATATTGTTTAGCCTTGCCCAGCTCCACCCTTCGGGAATCTCGAACGGGATCTCACCCTCGATGCACTTCGCCTTGCCCTTGCCGTCGGCGGGCTTCTCATAGCGCAGGCCATCGGAACCGGTGAAGATCACGGTATCGTTTTTGACGTCCTTCGGCTTGAGCTCCCCGCGCGCCACCATGGCGAGCTTGTCCTCACGGATGCGTGCTAGAAGCTCGCTCGCGGGCTCGTCTTTCTGATCGCGCTCAGTGAGCTCGCCGCGGACGGCGAGGTCGAGCACCTTCGACTTGAGTTGCGCGAGCAGGACGTCGAGTTCCGCCCGGTCTCGCTCGATCCCGTCGACGAGCGCCAGGTATTTGCCGAGCACGTCGACGATGCGGCGCTGCTCAGCGAGGGGCGGGACGGGAATAAGCGTTGAACGCAAAATGCTTAGAGCAACAGTTTTCTGCGCCGTTCCCGTTGCTTTTTTGTCGAACCATTTAGAGCAATAGGATGAACTAACTACCTGAGAAAGAAAGTTTGCTGACAAAAGGGGTTTGATCAGTGCAATATGTCGCTGGAAACAAAAATCGCGATCGGTGTTTACAACTGCGGGAATTCCGTATGATCCTGTTACCGATAAGAGCAAATCCCCTCGTTGCGGTACTCGTTGAGGTTTGATTTCATCGAAATAGGTCCTTGGCACAAAGCGTGTATCGTCAAAACAAATGACTCCATTTGCAATATTGGAAATAACTAAAAACGGAATTCCGCTGGCAATTTGCGGCGGTGCTTGGTGGTCGCCATCGGTAATAACGCGGGAAAGGGATTGTAATCTAGCCCAGTTCCACCCCTCGGGGATCTCGAACGGGATTTCCCCCTCGATGCACTTCGACACATCTTTGCCGTCTGCTCGCTTCTCATAGGGCAGCCCATCGGAACCGAAATAGATCACGGTATCGTTTTTGACATCCTTAGGCTTGAGCTCGCCGCGCGCCACCATGGCGAGCTTCTCCGCGTGGATACGCGACAGCAACTCGCTTGCGGGCTCGTCGTTCGGGTCTTGGGGGACCAACTTGCCGTGGATGGCAAGGTCCAACAGTTTTTGACGTAGTTTCTTGGTGTCCATTAGTCCTCAATATCCCCCAGAAGCGCCTCGAGCTGCTCCACAGCGTCGGCAATTGCGTCGCTCTTCTCGTGAATGCTTGCAAGCAAATCCGAAAGCGCAATCTCGGAGATGTCCTCGCCGGTTTTGATCCAGGTGATATCGAGACTCAGCTTGTCACGGCCCATAATCTCGTCGATAGTGAAGCGACGCCAACGACCATCGGGATTGTTATCCTCGCTGTAAGTCTCATCGCGTTCATCGATATGACCGGGGTTGTAACAATCGAGGAAGTCGGCAAGGTCAGTCTCTGTCATGGGGTGTTGCTTCAGCGTGTGGTGAACGTTCGTGCGATAGTCGTAAATCCACACCTCGCGGGTCTGTACGCGCTCGCTACCAGGACGGTTCTCGAAAAATATAACATTGGCCTTCACACCCGGCTTGTAGAAGATGCCGGTCGGCAGGCGCAGGATAGTGTGCAGGTTCGTGGTCTCCAGCAACTTACGGCGCACTGTCTCGCCCGCGCCGCCCTCAAACAGCACGTTGTCGGGCACGACAACGGCAGCGGTGCCGCCAGTCTTCAAGATGGTATGAATGTGCTGAACAAAGTTCAGCTGCTTGTTAGAGCTCGTTGCCCAGAAGTCCTGGCGGGAGTACGAGAGCTCTTCGTCGACAAGCTCACCATCCTCGCCGGCAGCAGCCTTAAGCGTCGCCTTTTTGCCAAAAGGCGGGTTGGTGAGCACGTAGTCGAAGCGCATACCAGGGTCGGAAAGAAGCGCATCATTTCTTGTGATGGGCGGAACGTCGTTGAAGTCACCGATGTTGTGCAGGAAAAGATTCATGAGGCAAAGTCGGCGCGTGGCGGGAACGATCTCCCAGCCGTGGAATGCCTCGTTCTTCAAGAACTTCTTTTGGTCGGCGTCGAGCTGATAGGCTTCCTCTATGTAGCTCTTCGCGGCCAGCAGGAAGCCACCCGAACCGCAACACGGGTCACAGACGGTTTTCTCAGGCTTAGGCTGCACGCACTTGACGATGGTGTTGATGAGCGGCCTAGGCGTAAAGTACTGCCCGGCACCAGATTTGGTGTCCTCGGCTATTCGCTGAAGCAGCCCCTCGTAGATGTCGCCCTTGACATCCTGCGACATAGCCGTCCACGTTTCTGTGCCGATCATCTGAATAACTCGCGCCAAGATCGCCGGAGAGCTCATCTTGTTTTGGGCCCCGGTAAAAATCTCCTGCAGCATGCCGCCCTGGGCGCCGAGCTTGTCGAGCATCTTCTTATAGGTGTCGAACAGCTCTGCGCCGCTCTTGCCCGCAA
>OLQK01000804.1_pt1 | contig 27532 bp, 23 predicted proteins | sample 1672501 | NCBI WGS metagenome assembly OLQK01 (sample SAMEA3136693, study PRJEB25190) | human gut metagenome | biome: human gut; feature: human-associated habitat; material: faeces | place: Austria | collected 2013
TTGTGTCCAAACGTAAGATACCCCGGAACCGCAAGGTTTCCGGGGTTTTTCTGTTATGTGCATATCGGAATAGTACTTTAGAAGGGATTATGGTAGAATAAGAGGTGATTTAATTGGAACAGTGATTTTGATGCTTTAGTCATTGCGGCTGACGATGAACAGCAGTTTCACGATACATCCATTGTGAATGGAGTTATATTAGATGTATTTGTATGTCCGTTAGGATATTTTGAAGGGGAGTATGAGTGTGATGAGTTTGTTCAAATCTATGATGGACGCATCATTACAGACAGCAACGGGATTGGAAAACGGCTGCAAGCGAGTGTTCAAGTCTATTTACGGAATCGTTCGGTAAAATCCAGGGAAGAGATCCAGGCAAGTGTTGACTGGTGCGTAAAAATGTTTGAGCGCGCAAAACGTGGCGATTGTGAAGGTATGTTTCGCTGGCATTGGGTATTGATCGACAGCTTAGAAATTTTATTGCGATGCGGTTCCAAATGTTTTTTTTCTTGAAAATGTGAGGTAACCGAACTGAGAGAAAGGGATATTTCTTGTCTAATGAATGATAAAACAATGGATATATATGAATATGGAAGCAGTCAGGCACCAGTTGTTCTGATTCAGATGGTGGGAGAACATGATCTTCCGGGAATAGAACGGGAGATTATGGAAATTCGAAGATTAACAGATATGGAGTTCCAGCTAATTGCAGTAAAAGTGAATAACTGGAATCAAGATTTGTCCCCTTGGAATGCTGCTGCGGTATTTGGAAAAGAAGAATTTGGCAATGGTGCAAAAAACACTCTTGAAGTGATTGAAAAGCTATGTGCGGATACAAATAAATACTATTGCATTGGTGGATATTCCATGGCAGGATTATTTGCTCTGTGGGCAGCAAGTCAGACAAATCGTTTCGCTGGTATTGCGGCTGCTTCCCCATCTATCTGGTTTCCAGGATTTTTGGAATACCTGAAAGGACAGAAGATACAAAGCGACTGTATTTATCTGAGTCTTGGAGATAAAGAGGAAAAGACCAGAAATTCCGTAATGGCACAGGTGGGCAATTGCATACGGCAGGCGTTTGCATGGCTGAATGAAAAAGGAATACAATGCACATTGGAGTGGAATACAGGAGGTCATTTTAAAGACACAGACTTACGGACTGCAAGAGCCTTTGCCTGGGTAATGAAGAATTTGAGGAGGTGCATATAGATGAAATTAGAAGATTTAGCAACTGGTCCTGACTGGATAGTATGGATTGTTTTTGCGATATTTGCTGTACTTTCTATCGTTTTACTTTCCGGACACGGAAGCTGGTTTATTTCTGGATATAATACAGCTTCAAAAGAAGAAATAGACTGGGAATTCCCAGTAATTGGAATTCCCAGTAATTTAGCCATTTCTCCTACTGTGTACACCATAAATTTATCCCCGAATTCTATTTAAAATGCTCCCATTAATCTGTAGCAAGTATATAATCTGTGCAAAGGGATGTCAAGAATTGGCGGTTTATAATTGCATTCTGCTCTTTGGTTTGATAAAATTGTAACGCACATCTTGCTTACAATATTTTTCAGTACAGATAGGGAGGTATTATGAAAAAAAGAAGTAGAATAACGACCTTTGTCCTTTCTGCTACAATGATAGCAGGAACATTTTGGGGAATGCCATGCCAGATAGTCCTGGCAGAGGACAACCAGGAAAATGAGATAAAAACAGTAAGTACCATAGAAGAGCACGCTGTGCTTGCAAGAAAAGCAGGAGCGGAGGGAACTGTGCTTTTAAAAAATGAGAATCAGGCGCTTCCGCTAAAAGAGGGAACAGAAGTTGCACTGCTTGGAATGAACCAGATCACCTATGTAAAAGGCGGAACCGGTTCCGGAAATGTAAATGTGCCGTATATTGTAAATGGATATACCGGATTGAAAAATAAAGAAAAACAGGGCAAAATCAAAATTTACCAGCCTCTTTCACAGCTTTACATAGATGCTTATAAAAATGGAGAGACACAGGAACCTGTTGTGGATCAGTCTGTTGTTAATGATGCGGCAAAGGAAGCTGATACGGCACTTGTTTTTATAGGCCGGAATTCCGGAGAGGGACTGGACCGCCAGGCAGTTCCAGGGGATTATTATCTTACAGAGGAAGAACTGGCACTTGTGGATGAAGCTGTGGAAGCTGGTTTTGCCCATATTGTTGTGATTTACAATGTAGGGGGGATGGTGGATACCAGCTGGATGAAAGACTATCCGCAAATTGATGGTTTTGTATATGCATGGCAAGGCGGATGCGAGGGAGGAAACAGTCTGGCAGATGTACTTTGTGGTGATGCCAATCCATCCGGAAAGCTGACAGATACTTTGGCTGCATCCTACGATGACTATCCGGCATCATCTGATCTTCTGACACATGAGGATTATATGGAATATGAAGAAGACATTTATGTGGGATACCGCTATTTTGAAACACTGGCAAAGGATGAGGTGATTTATCCTTTTGGCTATGGACTTTCTTATACTACATTTGAATTTTCCACTCCGGAAGTAAGGGTAGAAGATGGAAAAATATATATAGAAGAAACAATTACAAATACAGGAACTACAGCAGGAAAAGAAGTTGCACAGGTTTATTTTAGTGCTCCTCAGGGAAAGCTTGGTAAACCGGAAAAAGAGCTGGCCGCATTTGAAAAAACCAGGGAATTACAGCCAGGAGAAAGCCAGACACTTACCTTGTCTTATGATCTGTCTGATATGGCGTCTTATGATGATCTTGGAAAAGTTCAAAAATCTGCATATATCCTGGAAGCCGGGGATTATCATATTTTTGTTGGAAATTCCATTGAGGATGCAGGAGAAAAAGGCTCCGCTTATATTTATAATGTTTCAGAGGATACAGTTACGGAGCAGCTGTCAGAGCAGGCGGCACCTACGCAGCTTTCCAGACGCCTGTTAGCAGATGGAAGCTATGAAGAACTGCCTGCGGGGGATCTTTCGGAAAAAGAATATGAGCGTTATGTTTCCGAAGAGGACAAAATTGATTACAATGCGGAAGCGTCTCCAATTATGCTGGAAGAAGTAAAAAATGGAACCGCAGATATGTCTGACTTTCTGGCACAGCTGACAGATGATGATCTGGTGGCACTGTCGGGAGGCCAACCTTGCACAGGAGTGGCAGATACAGGTGGAATTGGAAATCAGCCTGCCTATGGAATCCCCAATGCAATGACGGCTGATGGTCCTGCAGGGATCCGTTTAAATATGAAATGTACCGCTTTTCCCTGCGGAACTATGCAGGCGTGTACCTGGAATACAGAGCTTGTAGAAGAAATCGGAAAAGCCTGTGCACAGGAGGCTGTGGAAGCCGGGATTAATATCTGGCTTGCTCCGGGAATGAATATTCACAGAGATCCTCTTTGCGGACGTAATTTTGAATATTATTCAGAAGATCCTCTGGTTGCAGGAAAAATGGCAGCAGCGCTGACAAGAGGAGTCCAGTCACAGAACGTTTCTATTACTATTAAGCATTTTGCGGCAAATAACAGAGAATATAACCGCCGTGATACGGACAGCAGAATGTCAGAGCGCGCACTTCGGGAAATTTATCTGAAGGGATTTGAAATTTGTGTAAAAGAGGCAGATCCCTGGAGTGTAATGTCCTCCTATAATCTGATCAATGGGGTTCAGACAGCAGAAAATTATGACCTTCTTACCAATATATTACGGGAAGAATGGGGATGGAACGGTGTTGTTATGACAGACTGGAGCAACAACAGCCAGCATGTAAAAGAGGCCATTGCAGGAAATGATGTAAAAATGAGAATTGGCGAGGAAGATGCACTAAAAGCAGCCCTGGCTGATGGAACCCTGTCCAGATATGAGCTGGTGCGAAATGTGCGGCGTATATTGGAAATGATTATAAAAACAGATGCATTATAACATGGTTGTAAAAGGCCTTCCGCAGGATGCAGTCGCAGATGTATGAGGCAATTGTTGAAAGCTAGAGCGTGCCCCCAAAATCATTCCTGCAATCTGTACGCCCCACTTTGCGGTATATTTCACCCAAATTCTGCCTATGTAGCCCGCTACGACGCCCTCATCTGGGTAAAATCTCCCACAAATTGTGACGCACATCTTGCGGAAAGCCTTTTTCAAACGCGCTCTAGTACAGAAAAACAGTAGAGAAAAGAGAAAAATATGGAAAATAAAGTTGATGAAGGTTTATCAGGAAACGAAAAAATAGAAGAAGCGATAGCTGCACTTCAGCAGGAACCAACACAGGAGCTTCTGGCACATGTACTTACAGTGATTCGCAGGAGAGTGCGGGAAAATGGCCAGCTGATTGTGGCTGTCTCTCCAGAGGCTGCTTATACGGATGCCAGTCGCGGCCAGCTGAAGCTTCAGGCAGTAAAAACACAGGACGGATCCAGCTGGTGGGCCGTTTTTACCAGTTTTGAAGAGGAACTAAAAGGCAGCGACAGTGTAATGTCCACTTTTATGGCTGACATGAAGAAAATACTGGAGGCGGCTTTGAGGGAGAAATCAGTTGAGGGAGTTATCCTAAATCCCTGGAACCGTACATTAATGCTGGACAAAACATTGATAGGCATTATATTAAAGAATGTTTGAGAAAATATTGCTGCAAAGTCTTCCGTAAAGCAGGGATATCTTACAGGAATGATTTTGAGGGGCACATTTGGGTAATATTCAGAAAGTCTTTCCACAATGTAATATTACTTTAAAAATAAAAATTATGGCAGCAGCCTGAAATTTTCATTTTTGAGTGATAGCATGTGGAAAGACTTTTTTTGAAATTATTGACAAACGATAATTTTATATGTTAACATAAATTATCGAAAAACAATAATTACACCTGTCAGAGCATTTTCAAACATGGCTCTGAGCCTGCAAGTCCATCCATATTCCAAACAAATCCTAAGGAGGCTGCCATGAACCTGATTATGAGAGAAAAGTACCTGTCTACTATTCTTGCAATTGAAGCTGCCCTGTGTGTCCTGTTTTCTATTTTGCAGCACAGTACATACGGCCTATTTTCCACAATGATCGCATTTCCCTTTGAACAGCTGGGAATTATGCTGCGGGGACTGTCACTTTCTGGTACAGTGGGAAATGTAGTGGCTGTAATTTTGTATGTGTTGATCAGCCTGATACCAGTAGGGATTCTACTTTTTTTGAAAAAGAAGCAAAAGTCAGAAAAAATAGACAATATACTGTTCCTGCTAAGCGCTTCTTTGTTTTTGGTACTTTTTTATATGATCAATCCCGGACTTTTTGAGGCGGGGATACCTGAGACTGGGAAATGGGCGCTGGGCAGTACTTTTTATTCCCTGCTTTTGGGATATCTTCTTATCCGCAGCCTGCTTCATTATAAAAATGCCGGGATTAAACAGCTTCAGAAAGGAATTTATCTGTTGCTGGGAGTGCTAAATGTAGTCTTTGTTTATGCCATATTCGGACAGGAACTGGGACAATGGCTGCAGAATATTGAAACCGTTCAAAATGGCAACAGCGGAGTCACCATAAATGATGGTTTTATTACTTCTTCTACTTTAACTGTGACTTATATTTTCCTGTTCCTTCATTTTCTCATGGGAATTTTACCTTATATTCTGAATATTGTAATAATTTTCCTTTCCAGACAACTGCTCGTTGGTTTGAAAGAAAATCCATATCAGGAGGAAACCATAAGGCAGACCAAAAAGCTGGCAGAGGTATGTATGGGAAGCGTAATGGCAACTATTGTGGCAGATATTTTATTTAATCTGCTACAGCTCTTCTTCCAGAAACAATTGTATCAGATAAATTATGTTGTACAGTTTCCTGTATTTTCTATTGTGTTTGTGCTGGCAGTCCTGTTGTTTGCCAGATATATAAAGGAAATGCAGGAATTAAAAGAAGAAAATGATCTTTTTATTTAAAGGGGATTTTTATGGCAATTAAAGTGTATCTTGAGGATATTCTGAAAGAACGTGGAATGACCTCAAAAGAACTGTGCAGTCTGGTGAATATTACAGAAGCCAACCTGTCCGTTTTGCGAAGTGGGAAGGCAAAAGGAGTGCGGTTTCACACCATTAACCGGATCTGTTACTTTTTGCAATGCGATGTAGGAGATATTCTGAAATTTGACGGCAACCTGGATGAAGAAGAGGAAAAATAATGGAAAAGAAGAAAAAATCAACCGGTTTAAAAACAAAATTCTGGATTGGACTGGCGGCAGTCTTTATGGCAGGGACTTTTGGCGGCTGTACTTTGGCAATACCGGAGGCTGGTCTGGACGAAGGCGGTGACAGACTGATTGGTGCATTTATTACTTCGGAGTATCTGGATCTTTATGATATGGAAGGATACTTGAATGATCATGCTTCAAAGCTGTCAGAAGGAGAAACAATCACAGTAGGAAAAGACAGCAAATATGAGGGAAAACTGCTGGCAACTGTGGATAAGTCCCAGGGGGATTCCAGTTCAGAGTGGAAAATCACCTTTGGAGAAATTCAGGGACAGTATATTCTGATGCCGGTATATACAGACGAATACGGCACGAATGTGGGAAATCTGTGTTCTCCCGGAATCAGTTCACCATTCTTACATTATAATGTTACAGACGATGAAGAAGAAAAAGAAATCAGCGGAACGGTTTATACAGTTCCCGATGGAAAACAGGACCAGACCTGGTATGTCAATCCGGTTTATCAGACTGAAAATGACGAGAGTTATGCAATGACAGGAAAAGGATATGCTGCAAACGGTGCATCTTCTGAAGGTGATAATATGTCTGCCACTTTGACAGCAGAGTCATCTGTTACGGAAAATGGAAAGACACAGACTGAAAAATGCAAAGTAACGGTTCAGTTTGCCACCATGTATAAGCCTGTGCGTACCATCATTTATCAGGTGACAAGTTCCAACCAGGTGCTGAAACAGACTGCTTATAAGCCTTCCACTGTACCGGATACTTTGAAGGTGGAGCCGGAAGCTGCCTATATTTTGACAGAAATCCGCAAAGAAACACCTTCTGGAAAACTGGCAATATCCAGGTATATTCTGAATCTGGAATCAGCGGAAGAAGAGGAAATCCAGTATTTGGAAATCTGGTATCCCGTGGAGAATGGACTGGTAAGTAAAAAAGAAGTAGAAATTGTAAAGGAAAATCCGGATCATACGGATAGGAATACAGATGCAGATAAGGGAAAAAGTGAAGATTCTGCCAGCGATGGAGTAGATATGGAACCATCTTATAATAAAAACCTATAACCAGATATTATTTATATGTATTAGACTATATCCTCTGATACTGCTATGATAAACGCAGATAAAAAAGTCTGCTGATTACAAAACAAGTTCAATCATAAATTATGCAGACAGCGTTGTATATGAAAGTCAGAGGAGATACGGATGAAACAGATATTATGTTTTGGAGATTCTAATACATGGGGATATGACGGAGAAAGCAGAAAACGTCTTCCCTGGGGAAAACGCTGGACAAGTCTTTTGCAGGAAAAGTTCGACAGTGAGAAACCTTCTGTACTTACGAAAAAGGCTGTAACAGCCCGGATTATAGAGGAAGGTCTTTGCGGAAGGACTACCATATTTGAAGATCCGTTAAGAGAGGGCAGAAGAGGAACCGCGCTTCTTCCTACTTTACTGGAGACACATGAGGGTATAGATGCTGTAATCCTTATGCTTGGAACCAATGACTGCAAAACGGTGTTTGGTGCATCGGCAGAAGTAATCGGGATGGGAATCACCCGCCTGCTGGAGCAGATTCAAAGATATGCACCCAAGGCAAGGGTACTGCTGATTTCGCCCATTTATCTGGGAGAAAAAGTGTGGCAGGAAGGCTTTGACCAGGAGTTTTCACCGGATTCTGTAAAAGTGTCCATAGAACTGGAAAAGGTCTACCAGAGAATTGCAAGAGAAAAACAGGTAGAATTTCTGCCTGCAGCAGCCTATGTAAGCTGCTGCGTGGCAGACCAGGAGCATATGAATGCACAGGGCCATCAGATTTTCGCCAGTGTGGTATATGAAAAATTAAGTAAGATGTTAGAAATAAAACAAGTTTGAAAAAGCATTTCCCCAATCTGTACGCCTAACTTTGTGATAGATTTTGCCCGAATTCAGCCTACGTAGCCCGCTACAGTGCCCTCATCCGGGCAAAATAGGATTTTTTATTTTTCCCAGATTCCGTCCTGTTTCATAATTCTGATATAAGAAAACAGCAGGAATACCATACAGATCAGCCATGTAAATGGCTCTGCAATAGAAGCTCCGAAATATCCCCATAAAGGCACGAAAATAAAAGATGCGATCACCTTAAAAATCAGTTCCAGAGAACTGGAGATAAGGGGCAAAATCTTGTGTCCGATTCCCTGGAGGGTTGTTCGAAGAATCAGAAGTACGCCCAGCGGGAAGAAGAAAATCATATTAATATGAAGGTTCATCAGTGCATTGTCCATAATTACCGGGTCATCAGTTCCGGCCAGTGCATAAATAAGCGGTCTGGCAGCAACCAGTATTACAACCAGGAAAAAGGCCGACCAGATAAAACTAAGCATAGACGATTTGCGGATTCCTTCACGGATCCGATCCATACGTCCCGCACCGAAATTCTGGCTGGCAAAGGTGGCATTGGCACTGGCAATACTTGCAAGGGGCATATTACTGATCATAACAATACGCCTTGCAGCAGTATGGGCTGCAATGATAGTAGTTCCCAGAGTATTGATGGCTCCCTGCAGAATGACAGAACCGATGGAAAAAATAGAGTTCATCAGTCCCATGGAAAAACCTGTGGTAAGAAGTTCGCTGAGAAGTTCTTTGTCATAAGAAAAATGTTTTTTCCCCGGAATGAGAAAACAGTAATTTTTATAAAGATATATAAAACATAATATCGTAGAAACCAATTGCGCCACAACAGTAGCACCTGCAATTCCGGCCACTCCCAAACTGAAAACATTAACAGAAATATAATCAAGAAGTAAATTCAGCATACAGGAAAACACAAGAAAATAAAGGGGTGTTTTGCTGTTTCCCACTGCACGCAAAAGACCAGAGCCCATATTGTAAAAAAGAGTGGTAGCCATACCTCCCATTACCACAAGAAGATAGGTACGGGATTCCGGAAAAATATCCTGGGGAGTCTGGATAAGGCGAAGCATGGGATCTGTGAAAACTAATGTGACAATTGTAACAAGCGCTGAAATAATCAGATTCAGAATCAAAGTCCACGCAACAACCGTTTTCATCTGTTCCTCATCTTTTGAGCCAAAAGCCCTGGAAAGCAAAATTCCATATCCGCTGTTAATTCCATTTGCAAATCCGATCACAAGTCCGGTAATAGATCCGGTCAGCCCAATGGCAGCCAGTGCCGCCTGTCCCAGTCCATGGCTTGCAATCATAGTATCCCCGATGTTATAGCATTGCTGAAAAAAATTACTGATAAAAAGTGGTATGGCAAAGGTAAGAATATTGGACAGTACATTTCCCTGCGTCATATCCCTTGTCATCCCCTGTTTTGCTGAATTCATTTTTCTTTCCCCCATTATTTTATTTCTGATGCCATGAATCTTAAAGCCTGCCTCAAAAACCGTTTCTACAATCTGCACGCCCCACGTTGCGGCATATTTTACCTGAATTCAGTTGCCGTAACCCGCCACAGCGCCCTTATCCAGACAAAATCACCCACAAATTGTGACACATATCTTGCAGAAAGCCCTATGGGGCATCCCTTAAAATTCACTGTGCCAAATTGTACAACTTGAAGTCTACTTGAAGTCAATAGATTTCGTCATTTTTCTATTATAAATCAATAAAAAATAATTTTAAATAATAAAAATCAATAACAAATAATAAAAATCAATTGACAATGTAATACAGGATTGCTATACTGAATATAGCATAGACGAGATTAGAAGAACATTTTTTATTGATGCAAGGGCGCATGGAACAACATGACTGATCTGCAGTAATAGAAAATGTTTTTTTACTATGAAGAAAGCAAAGCGGGGGGAAGGCGTGTTTATTGAAGAAAGACAGGAATCCATTGAAAAAGTCCTAAGAGAACAGGGCAAGGTGCGGGTGAAGGAGCTAAGTGAAATGTTCCAGGTTACAGAGGACTGCATTCGCAAGGATTTAAAGACTCTGGAAAATGCGGGAAAATTAAAGCGTACCTATGGTGGAGCAATTCTTTCACAGGATTATCCACTGGAGAGGGATGTGGTGAACAGAAGAAGCTACCATCTGGAGAAGAAACGCCAGATTGCGGAGAAAGCAGTGAAGCTGATCCGTGAGCGAGAAGCCGTTTTCCTTGACATTTCCACTACCAACATTGAGCTGGCGCGTCTTCTTGCCAAGTCAGACATGCAGCTTACCGTAGTGAGCAATATGATCGATATCCTTCAGATCCTGGCACAGAATCCACGGATTTCCGTAATCGGAACCGGCGGAATCATGTATCCCAATGTAAATGGATTTCTGGGCAGTGCGGCAATCCAGATCATCCAGAAATACAGCTTTGATCGGGCTTTTGTAGGAAGCTGCGGAATTGATATGACAGACCATACCATTACCACGCTGGGAGTGGAAGACGGGCTTACCAAGCAGGCGGCAATCCGCTGCAGCAGGCGCAAATACGCAGTGATGGAATATGAGAAATTTTATTTTAATGAATCATACAAATTTATACAGTTAGAGGAACTTGACGGAATCATAACAGATGAATTTCCGGACCAGTCTGTCCGTGATACACTGGATTCTTTTGGAGTGACGCTCTATTAGGAGGAAAACATGTTTCTTGAGAAAAGCAGAAGCAAAATTAATGAAGAATTTTTGAAATATAAAGAAATGTTTGGGGACAGAGAATACCCCATGAAAGAAATCTGTGAAAAAATAGACAGCTGCTCCGAAGAACTGGCACTGGCTGTGAAATATCTTTATGTTACAGCACCCCTTAGCGACGCAGTAAACACACCATTTGAAACAATTTATGACTATGCAGAGCATGGCTTATACCTTTACGAAAATCTGGAAAGCGTGAGAAAGCTTCCAGAAGATATTTTCCTGAATTACGTTCTGGCACATCGTGTAAATGAAGAAGAAGTCCTTCCGTGCAGAAGCTTTTTCTGGAGCCTTCTCAAAGACCGCATTCAGGGGAAAAACCAGTATGATGCGGCAATTGAGGTAAACTACTGGTGTGCAGAAGAAGCCACCTATCACAGCGGAGATGACCGTACACTTCCGGCACTGACTGTATACAGAAGAGGCTACGGAAGATGCGGCGAGGAATCTGTTTTTCTGGTAAATGCCCTTAGAAGTGTGGGAATTCCAGCCAGACAGGTGTATGTACCACGCTGGTCACACTGCGATGACAATCATGCATGGGTAGAGCTTCTCTGTGATGGAAAATGGTATTTTACAGGTGCCTGTGAGCCGCTTATGATCCTGAATAAGGGCTGGTTTACCAATGCCTCTTCAAGAGCCATGATGGTACATTCCAGACTGTTTGATATTTTCCCTGCAAGAAATGAAGAGGTGATCGACAGGGAAGACGCAGCTGTGACTCTGAACCAGACAGCACGTTATGCGAAGGTAAAAACAATTACAGCAAACGTAGTTGATAAAGAAGGAAATGCGGTAAAAGGAGCGCAGGTTCTTTTCCAGGTCCTGAATATGGGGGAATATTATCCTGTTGCAAGAGTAAAAACTGACGAAAATGGAAATGCCTCTCTTATTACAGGCTACGGAACTTTAAGAATCCAGGCAGTCCTTGAAAATGATGCTTCAGAAGTAATTGGCAATGTGATTGCAGATATGGATACCAGAACTGCGGACCAGATCCAGGTAGTTTTACAGAAGAAGCTTCCAGAAGAAGGATGGAAAGAAGTTGACATAATTGCACCAGTAGATACTCCGGTAAACACGGATATGCCTACAAAGGAGCAAAAAGAAGAGGGCAGCCGCCGTCTCAAGGAGGCATCCAGACTCCGCAAAGAGAAAAAAGAGAACTGGGTAAATCCTGAAAAGGTAAAATTCCTGGAGAAAGAAGATTCCAGTAAACTTCGCCAGGCAATGATGGCACAGCTTTCCGAAAAGGATGGAACAGACTGTATCTGCAGCATTCTTGAAGAGCATCTGGAATATGCGAAAGTATATGAAAACCAGATGGATCAGACTTTATTTGAGAAATATATATTAAATCCCCGTGTTGAGGCAGAGCTGCTTCGCCCATACAGAAAAGGAATTCTTTCTTATCTGACAGATGAGCAAAAAGCTGCATTTCGTCAGGCTCCTATGTCAGTATGGGATTATATCCAGAAGGAAATCAAAGAGTGCCCCCAGTTTGAGCGTGAGACAGTTATGGAAACTCCATATGAGTGTCTCCGTGGCGGAATGGGAACAGAACGCTCCAAGAAGGTTCTGTTTGTAGCAATCTGCCGTACACTTGGAATTCCGGCGAGACTGAATCCGGACAATCGCGTTATGGAGTACTGGAAAGAAGATAAATTTGTACCAGTTGTAAAAGAGCAGGAAGGGGATGCATTCCTCACCCTGAAAAAAGAAGAAGAGTCTGTCTGGGCTTATTTCCAGCACTGGACCATTGGCCAGCTGACAGAGGGACAGTTTGTCTCCCTTGATCTTATGGGAAGAAACTGGGAAAACGACCAGATGGTTCTGGCTTTGATTCCGGGACAGTACCGTATTATCACAACCAACCGCCTTCCAAATGGCAATCAGTTCTCCTGGGAAAAAACATTTTCCATTAAATCAGGGGAGCATCTGGAAGATACTTTAAGACTTAGAAATGCAGAGCTGGCAGACATGTTGGAGAGAATTGCCCTTCCGGAGTTTGAAGTAAAGGATAACCAAGGAAATGTGGTAACCTGTGCAGATCTTACTGCAGGAGGAAAGAAAATTCTCATGTGGCTGGAAGAGAGCTGCGAGCCTACCGAACATATATTGAATGAAATGTTGGAACATATAGAAGAATTCCGTGAATTCCAGAAACAGGTGATCTTTATGATCCGCACAGAGGAGGCCAAAAAAGATCCTCTTTTATCCAGAGTTCTGGCAGTATTTCCGGAAATTCCGGTATATTACGATTCTTTTGAAGAGAATATTGAACTGCTTGGACGCAGAATGTATGTGGATCCGGACAAGCTTCCGCTTATTATGGTGACGAATGGTGTTTCAGCAGGTATTTATGCAACAAGTGGCTATAATGTGGGAACCGGTGATATGCTGATCCGTATTATGAGGGAAGTACCGGAAGTGTAATTTACTGTGAAAGCTTGCCAGGAAGGATAAGACAGAAAAATGAACAAGAAAATGGACATCCACTGTGATGGAAAAAGACAATATCAGTTTGTTGCAGACACTGCATACATCCGGGAAGCGGGGACTGATGGAGAAAAAGCAGCTGCAAAATATATCAGCCAGGAGCTGGGAGAGGATTCCAGAATTGAGTTTTTCGAGTTTTCTGATTTTCAGGAAAAAGAAGCGGAATTTACTATCACAGAACCTTTTGAGAAAACTTATAAGGTCCGTGCCTATTTAAACGGAGCCCAGACTTCTGAAGCTGGTATTGCAGCACCATTTCTTTATGTGGAAAAAGGAGACGATATCAGTCTTTTAAAAGCAAAAGGTTGTGTTGTACTGCTCTGTGAGACTGTGCGTGAGGCAATGTGCCAGAAGCTTCTTCAGGCAGGTGTCCTTGGTTTTGTTACTGTCTGCGGAACTCCGTTAGATGAGGGAGAAGACAAAATCCCCCTTCAGTACAGACGAAAAGAGAGTACCCTTCCAGGGGCATCCATTCATTATATGGATGCTATGGAACTGCTTGAAAAAGGCGCATCCAGATGTATCCTGAAAATCCGTCAGGAGAAAGTTACCCGCAAATCTGCAAATGTGGCAGCCAGAATTACAGGCAGCAAATATCCAAAAGAGATTCTGACCGTAACAGCACATTATGATTCTGTACCAGAAGGCCCCGGAGCATATGACAATATGGCAGCAGGAGCTATGGTAATGGGGGCATATCGCTTCTTTAAGGAGCATAAGCCTGCAAGAACAATTGAATTTGTCTGGTTTGGCGCAGAAGAAAAAGGGCTTCTTGGAAGCCAGGCATATGCAAAGACACACAGCGAGGAAATTTCACAGCACTTTTTTAATCTGAATACAGACCTTGCCGGACAGCTGATCGGCGGAACAGTACTTGGAGTAACGGCAGATCCTACTGTGTGCACAGAGCTTCTGGAACTGATGGAAGCAAACCAGCTTGGTGTAACCATCAAAAATCAGGTGTGGGCAAGTGATTCCAATACTTTTGCATGGAAAGGAATCCCGGCACTTACAGTAAACCGTGACGGATTTGGAATGCACACCAGACATGACACTGTTCAGTGGATTTCTCCCTGGGCACTGGAAAGAGAAGCGAAAATACTGATTACTATGGCATGCTGGCTTGCAAATGAAGAAGAGCTGGCATTTGAAAAGACCATTCCGGATGAGATGGAAGAGGAACTGAAGCGGTATTTTAAATAAAAATTTCATACTGGGAAATAAAGACAGTAAAGAAAATAAAGACAGCAGAGAAAATAAAGATAGTAAAGAAATAAAAATAGCAAAGAAAATAAAGACAGTAAAGACTAAAGACAGCAGGGAAAGTAAAGGCAGATAAACGGATATGGGAAGAACAGCAGAAATAACAAAGGCTCAAAATAATATCTGGAAAAAATCCGGATATGAAAATAAATGTGAAGCCGGACATACAACTGAGGAGAGAGAAAGACATAAAATCAGTAATCCGAAGGTAGCAGTTACAAAGGTTAGCTTCATGACCGGCTTTCTTGCACTGTTTCTCTTTTCTGTAATGATGCTGTTTCCCAATCTTTGCCAGGCATCAGGACAGGACACAGAGCAGATTACAGAGCGGCCTACCGAACATAATCTGCAGTTCTTCTTTGAAAATGTCTGCGCCTCCTGCCACGAAGAAGATGATTTCTACGATTTATTTAACCGTGTGATCACCAAAGAAGAAAAACAGAATCTTTCTTATGAAATCCGCACCTACAATGTGTTTCGCAGTGCGGATATGGAAGTTTACGAAAAAGAACTTGAAAAAACAGGAAAAACAAAAGAACAGGCGCCTCTTCCGGTCCTTCTGGTGGACGGACAGTGGATTTACGGATACGATACCATTGAAGCCCAGCTTCATGATGTACTGCTGGAGAATAAAGTAGTTGCTGATGCGGATACTTCTGAAACTGATACATCAGGTGGAGCGCAAAGCGAAACTGTATCTGTCACCAGGCAGCTTCAGACCCTCCTTGACACAGAAGAATTAAATTCACTTTCAAAAGATTCTCCTGTAATCCTTCTTTTTAGCACCTATTCCTGCACAGACTGCCAGTCTGCCAAAGAATATCTGGATGAGTTACAAAAAGAGGTATCGTTTTCGGTTACAGAATTAAATGTAAGTGAAGGAAACAACCTGGAAATATTCAAAGCTCTTTTAACAAAAGCAGGGAGAAGCGACACAGAAGGAAAGGTTCCTGCTGTATTTGCGGGAAACCAGATGCTTCTTGGAAAAGAAGAGATCAGTTCCCAACTAAAAACACTGATCGCAGATGGAAACGCTACTCTTGAAGAGCTGAAAAACAGCGTCAAGTCTCTTGAAGAAAACCAGGAAATCCAAAAAGTAAGCCTTCCGGTCATGTTTGGAGCCGGTCTTTTAGCCGGATTTAATCCATGCTCCATTTCCATGCTCCTTATGCTGTTTTCCATTTTGCTTACAGGACAGTCCTCAGTGTTGAAAAATGGAATCTTATATCTGGCAGGAAAATATGTAACCTACCTTGGAATCGGACTTATTTTCTGTCTGGCAGCAGCCAGCATTGATCAGCAGGTTCTAAATCATTTCGGAAAAATTACAGGAATGATTATCGCAGTGCTTTTTATTGTGGCTTCTGTATTAAATTTTCTGGATTTTCGAAATGTACGCAAAGAAGAATATGGAAAAATCCGTATGCAGCTTCCGGCCAGACTTCGCCGTTTCAACCATACACTTTTGAAGCATACGGCAAATATGGAAGGAATGTTCCTTAGCCTTTTGGTTCTGGGGCTTGGCGTAGCAATCTCTGTGGGAGAATTTTTCTGCACCGGACAGATTTATATGGCGTCACTTCTCTATCTCATGAGAAATGGACGGGAGCAAATGATACAGCTGCTTGGAACTCTTATGGTATATGTTACAGCTATGAGCATACCTGCAGCGGTCATTCTGGCAGTTATTTATAAAACAAAGAAGACAGAACGTGTGTCAGAATTTATGCTGGAGCATATGTCAGCCATCAAGCTGCTGAACGCGGTCTTATTCTTATCTTATGCAATTTACTTTATTGCAGACAGCATTCGGTAATATCTTTAAGATCTGCATAGGAACACATAAGTGGACCTGGAGCAGTGCCGGAAGTATTTTGCAGTTCCTGGAATAATTCGTGGGTAAGGCGCACACGCACTGCACCACGATGGATGTAACAAGGCTCCGGGTCGCTGAAGAAATAAATGCTTTTTTCAATGATTACGGAATCTTTCAATGGAATATCTTTTAGCAAGCCCTGATAGAGAACCCCGCTATTTCCGGAAATGATCACGGAAGGTAATGGAGCTTCAGACTTTTTTTTCTTAAACATAATAAAAGGTCTCCTTTATAAACGCGCTAAGAGAGAGTAACTGCCTTTTGGGTATCTGTGAATTTAAGTTTATGTTACTACAGGAAAGTGGGAAACGCAAGCGAATGGAAAAATTGACTGATAAAGAGAAAAAATGTATGAAAACAAAAAAACGTCGGATTTCCTGGAATCTGCTTTGCTGTTATCTGGTGATCCTTCTGGCACCCGCTTTGTCAACGGTGTTGATTTACAATATGGCAAAAACAGCCATGACAGACAATCAGAAAGAACGGATCCAGAACAGTCTTTCACAGGTAAACACAGCTCTTGACCAGGAAATTCAGATGGCGCAGAATGTGGGGTACTATGTAAGCAGGGAAAAACGTCTTGTCAATTATCTTTCCGGAATGAGAGAGGGCACTGTGCCGCAGCCTTTTTATGAGCAGTACACAGTTGCAAGTAACTATCCCAATTATAGTCTGACCAACCAGATCATAAAAAATGTATACATACTGGTTGCTGACAGTGACTATGTTATGCGTATTCCCCAGGTTTTGCCAAAAAATGACAGAGGAATTGCTACCTTGGGTGGTTTCCCATTATACAGCTATGAGCGTTTTCAGGAATTTTATGAAAACCAGGATCAGACAAAGGAAGTCTTTTATTATGAGGGAGAATCAGGAGAAGGAACTTTATTTCTTCCCTGCCAGCTGGTGTATCCGGGAATTCTGGATAACCAGTGTGCGATCATTGTAGAACTGGACTGGAACCGGATTGCAAAAATGATCCGACCGGTGCTTGGTGGAAATACCGGTGTTGTGGCACTTGTGGATTCTGACGGTGTTATGCTGGAAAAATACCAGGTGGATGAAAAGGGAGTTACCAAAACTTCCGGACGGAGCCTGGCTTTTGATCAGGTACAAAAAGAACTTGGATGGAAAAATGTGGAGACTTTTTCTATTAACTGTGGCTATAATGGCTGGAAGCTGGCTGCTGTGGTGCCTTCCCAAGTATTGACACAGAGAATCGGACCGGTGCGCTATATCAGTGTGGCAATCTGTGTAACCGCTATTATGGTTGGAATTATGATCTGCCTGTCTTACTGGTACAAACAGAAAAATATGGTTCAGGAATACTTTTCTCTTCAGGAGCGCATAAAAAAGACTGACGATAAAGGAGCTCGTTTCTGGAAGGGCTTCGAAGGCTTTTTAAGTGAAGTGGATGATCTTCACAACATTGTGGAAAAGCAGGAAGTCATGCTTCAGGAGGCCTTTCTTAGAAAACTTCTGTATGGAAATTATGAATCAGAGGAAGAAATTCTGGAAGCAGCCACATCCGTGCACATTGCACTGGATGATGGAAGCTTCTGTGTGGTAAATCTGGAGCTGGATGACCCGCTTCAGCAGGAAAATCCTGTAAATACAAGCAGAGATATAATTCTTGGAATGGCCGATCAGCTGCTAAAGGATTGTATGCCCTGGCATATATGGAGATACCGTGTCAGTGAGCTTTCCAGTGTTTTTGTAATCCATGAGAAAACAGAAATAGACAGGGAAAAGCTGAAAAAAGATCTGGAAAATCTGAACTTTCAATTTCACAGCCAGCTACGTATAAAAGGTTTTATTGGCATAAGTGATACGGTAAAGGAGCCGGTGGAAATCGCCAGACAGTATGAGATTTCATCAAGAGTCTGCGAGTTTGCCAGATTCCAGGGAATCCGTATTCCTGTATTTCCAGAGGATCTTCCAGGAGAAAAAATTCTGGAACAGCCGGTTTTCTTTACTATTGATATGGAAATGAAGCTGATCAGCCTGCTTAGAAGCGGAAATCTGGATCAGATTGAAGAAATGATCACACAGATACGTACCATGTATCTGTATCAGGGGATGGATCCGTATATTTACAGGCATACAGTGGAAACACTGCGTGGATGCGTATTTCGCAGCATCCCAGGGGAAAATGAGGAAGCGAAAGAGCGGAATCTTTCTTCTGCCGCAGCAAAAGCCAACAGTGCTGAAGAAATGTTCTACGTTATGCGAAAGGTTGGCGTTTTCTGGGCTGATAGTGCAAAAGAGCGGGAAGAAGCCCAGCTTAATATTGATAAAGAAAAAATCGTGGCGTATATTGAAGAGCATTATGGCGATCCCTGCCTGAATCTTTCTGTGGTGGCAGAGTGGGCAGGAGAGCCGGAACGAAAGCTTTACAATGCTTTTAAGGGATGCTTTGGCGTGTCCTTCAGCAGTTATCTGGAGCAGCTTCGCATTGCACATGCATGCGAGCTTCTGAAACAGGGCGTGGCAGTAAAAGATATTGCCACATCTGTCGGCTACTGCAGTGACTATTCATTTCGAAGGGCATTTAAGCGTGCAGTAGGTGTACCGCCCAGCGATTACCGCAAGTGTCAGACTGTATAGAAGTACCGGACTGTGCAGAAGTACCGGTTAGATACCAATGAGAGCACGCTCTAAAGTGGCCAGTAACAGTGAATATGTTTCTGGCTGCTTTTTTGTTCAAAAATGGCAAAAGAATACAAAAAAACACCCAAAAACAAGGCAAAATAACACATTTTGCAGAAATAGTATGCCAAAAACAAAATGTGTTTGGTGAAAAAATGCTTAGAATATGGTATAAATGAAGTAAGTTGTTGATGACAAATCAATTGCTGTCGAGGGAGACAAAAAAGTAAAAGGAAAAGAAAAAGGAGGCAAAACAAATGAACAAGAAAAAAGTTTTATCACTGGTACTTGCAGCTGCTATGACCCTTGGAATGGGTGCAACAAGCGTACTGGCAGATGATGTTGAACTGAATCCAGGCGGAACCTATCCGGTAGTAAAAGACGGAACACTGGATATGGATGCTTTCACAATGAGCATGCCAAACGTTGAGGATCTTCAGACAAACGATTTCTCCAACTATCTTGCAGATCTTACCGGAATCAACATGACTTATATGACAGGTGGCCGTGATGACTGGGAAGACAAAATCAACATGATGCTTCAGTCTGGCGACTATCCGGACATCATCTTCGGTGTATCACCTAACATTGCAAAATATGGTGTAAAAGAGGGTATGTTCATCGCTCTTGATGATTACCTTACAGAAGAAAATGTTCCGAACTATCTGAAAATGATGGAACAGTACGGACTTGATATGACCCGTGAAGCTGATGGAAAAATTTATTCCTTAGCTGATATCAATGTTTGCTATCACTGTGAATATGGTAGAAAAATGTGGGTAAACAAACGTTACTTGGATGAGATGGGCGTTGATATTCCTACAACTACACAGGAATTCTACGATGTATGCGAGAAATTCCTTGAGTACAAACCAAACGGTATTGCAGTTGCTGGTGCAGCACAGGGCTGGTACAGCCGTATGCAGGACTGGCTGATGGATGCATTTACTTATATGCCTGCAAAATCCTACACACTTAATGTAAGAGATACTGTTGCAAGAGATAAAGATACAGACAAATCTATCTGTGTTGCTACAACAGACGGATACAAAGAAGGTCTGAAATTCATGAAGAGCCTGTATGATCTGGGTGCTATCTATGATGGTGACTTCACACAGACTGCAGAGCAGATGAAAACTCTGATCAACCAGCCAGACGAGCCGGTACTGTTCTTCACACTTGGAACAATCTCCGATGGTATTGATGCTTCTACAAACCCAGACTTCTACAAAGATTATGTATGCATGGCTCCAATCGAAGGACCAGACGGAACAAGAATCGCATTCCAGACTCCGAACCCTGGTGTAAGCGGCGGTGCATTCGTTATCACAGATAAATGCGAAAACCCAGAAGCAGCTCTTCGTTGGGTAGACTTCTTCTATGGCGAGACTGGTGACCTTATGTCACAGTATGGTGCTGATGAGGGAACAGACTGGGTTCTTAATCCAGAAGGAAAAGTTGGTTTAAACGGTGAGCCTGCAAAATATGAAGTACTGAACCTTTACACATCTGAAACACAGAACCATGACTGGCAGGATATCGGTATCCGTGTAGCTCCGGCAGATTATCGTCTTGGACAGGCTGTTGACCCGGATGTTGATGTAACAACTTCTGAAGGACTTGAGAAACTTCTCTATGATGCAAGTGCAGAGCTTTATGAGCCATATGCAGGAACAAGCAACATCGAGCTGTACGATGAGCTGAAACTTACTGATGAAGAGACAAGCGATGTATCCGTTATCGCAGTTGAAATCGAAAAGATCATTGAGGAGTCCACTGTTGGATTTATCACTGGTGCTATGGATATCGACTCTGATTGGGACAGCTATGTTGATTCTATCGACAAAGCAGGTCTGTCTGATCTTCTTGCAATCTATGATACAGCATACGAGCGCAGCGTAGGCAGCGACAGTGCAGAATAATAAGAAGACCGCAAAGGCAAAAATGCTTTTTCAGTAAAGTAAATAGAGGGCTGCTGCGTCAGTGCGGCAGCCCTTTGACTTGCAAAGCAAAAGGTAACACGGATTTTATAGAGCATGTTTGAAAGAAGCTGAAAATTGCTTTAAAACAATTTGAATAAAACAATTTTAAACTTTTACAGAAGCTTGTTTCAAACATGCTCTGAAATATCCGTCAGGTGAAACGCCAAAATAAATTTTTTAGTCTGTTATAAATTCAGAGGCGTTTTAAAGAAACAGGAGGAAAAAAATGGGCAAACAGAAAAAACATCGCCCGGCTCCGGGGAACAAGATAAAAACAAATAACTGGCAGTTCTGGGCAATTATTGCAATCCCGGTTATTTACGCATTTATTTTCGCTTATATCCCCATGGGCGGCATCGTACTTGCATTTAAAGATTACAGTCCGAAAAAAGGAATCTGGGGCAGTGACTGGGTTGGCATGAAATGGTTTATTCAGTTCCTGACCTCCACATCCAGTGTTACAGTTATCAAGAACACACTGATCTTAGGTGTGTATACACTTCTTGTAAACTTCCCGCTTCCTATTCTTCTGGCAATCGGACTGAATGAGATGCGTCATATAAAATACAGAAAACTGATCCAGATGGTTACTTATGCACCATACTTTATTTCAGCCGTAGTTCTGGTTGGTATGATGATGCAGATGATGGATCTTCGTACCGGTATTATCAACGTTCTTCTTATGAAGATTGGCCTGAAGCCGATTAACTTCTTTGGAAAGGCGGATATGTTCCGGCACCTGTATGTATGGAGTACTCTATGGCAGACGGCAGGTTATTCGTCTATTATCTTCATTGCAGCTCTGTCAGGTGTAAGCCCTGAGCTTCAGGAGGCTGCTATTGTAGACGGTGCTACAAGAATGCAGAGAATCTGGCATGTTGATATTCCTGCAATTCTTCCTACTGTTATCACAATGCTGATCTTCAACTGTGCAAACGTTGTAAGTATCGGATTTGATAAAGTATATCTGATGCAGAACTCTATGAACAGCAGTGTATCAGAGGTTATTTCTACATATGTATATAAGATCGGTGTTGTAAACTCCAACTTCGGATTCTCTACAGCCGCCGGTTTGTTCCAGTCTTTAGTTTCCTTTATCCTTCTTGTTGCAGTCAATAAGATCTGTAAGAAGGTAACCGAAACCAGCTTGTGGTAGGAGGATGTATTATGAATAAGAAGGTAAAATTTCGGAATATGCGTCCTGAGGATAAGATTTTTGATATTGTAAACTATACAGTTCTTACATTGATTCTGATTATAGTTTTATATCCGGTGCTTTACATTGTTGCTGCATCCTTTTCCGATCCTCAGGCTGTTATCAGCGGTCAGGTTTACATTTTCCCTGTAAGACCGACCCTGCGTGGATATGAAGCAGTATTTAAAAACAAAAAGATTCTCATCGGTTTTATAAACTCATTTTTCTACCTGTTTCCAGGTTTACTGTAGGAACCGCAGTAAACCTGGTTGTGACTATGCTCTGTGCATATCCGCTTTCCAGAAAAGAGTTTAAAGCACGTAACTTCTTTGCTTTCTTCTTTGTATTTACCATGTATTTCAGTGGCGGTCTGGTACCGAACTATATCCTGGTAAACAGCCTTGGTCTTACTGATACAAGATGGGCGATGATCATTCCGACTGCAATGTCTACTTATAACATGATCATCTGCCGTACTTACATTGTAAACAGTATTCCGGATGAAATGTATGAAGCTGCACAGCTTGACGGATGTACACCGTGGAAATATTTCTTAAGTGTTATCCTTCCATTATGTAAACCGATTATGGCAGTTATGACTCTGTACTATGGTGTTGCAAAATGGAACAACTACTTTGATGCTATGCTTTACCTGCGTAAAGATACATTACAGCCTCTGACCATTATTATGAAACAGATCCTGATCCAGAACCAGGTAGATATGACCCAGATTGGTGATGCTTCTAACCTGGCAAAGCTGCAGGGTATGTCAGAGCTTCTGAAATATTCTACAATCGTTGTAGCGTGTCTGCCGGTTATGCTTCTGTATCCATTTGTACAGAAACATCTGGTAAAAGGTGTTATGATCGGTGCTGTTAAGGGCTGATGTAACAGGAATGATTTTGAGAAGGTAATAATAAGGCTGCCGACGGAACGCAAAACTCTGTGTGGCAGCTTTTAAAAGCGGTTTTATTCATATAATGTACTTGGGGGAGTGCATTCGTGAAAAAGAAAACTAAAGGTTGTTATTTATAATGGCAAAAGCATGGGGAAGGCGGATAAAATGAGCAGATTTACTTTAGAAGTATGTGCAGATTCTGTGGAGTCTGTACTTGCAGCACAAAAGGGCGGAGCTGACCGTATTGAGCTTTGCCAGAATATTATCATCGGAGGAACAAGCCCATCGGAAAGCCTGTTTCTGGAAGTAAAAAAATACAGTGATATTAAAGTGCATGCGTTGCTTCGTCCTCGCTTTGGAGATTTTTGTTATACAGATTATGAGTTCCAGATTTTGAAAACGGAGGTAAAACGTTTTCGTGAACTTGGTGCTGATGGCGTGGTAATCGGTATGTTAAAGCCGGATGGAACTCTTGATGTGGAGCATTTAAAAGAACTGATGGAAGAAACCGGAGATATGTCTGTCACTTTGCACCGTGCATTTGATGTGTGCAGGGATCCCAGGGAGGCTCTTGAGCAGGCGATTTCTCTTGGCTTTAATACCATCCTTACTTCCGGACAGCAGGATTCCTGTGAGAAAGGTATTTCATTATTAAAGTCACTGAATAAAAAAAGTGCAGGACGTATTCAGATCATGGCTGGTGCAGGGGTGAATTCCAGCGTGATCCGTCCTATTTATGAAGAAACAGGAATCACAACTTATCACATGACCGGAAAAGTAGTTCTGGAAAGTGCGATGCAGTATCGGAAGGAAAATGTAAATATGGGGCTTCCGTCATTAAGTGAGTTCGATATTTACCGAACTGATGAAAATGAGGTGAAGAAGGCACGGGAAGTGCTGGAAGGACTGTAATCTGTCTGGTCATCATGAAGCGTATTGCTTTGAACAAAGAGGACAGTAACGCAGTATGAATAAAGAAAAGTAATATATCAGCTTTGGATTTATGCTATGTCTGGAAATAGAGTATGGTAGCATAGATTCAAAGCTGATATTTTTTGTATAACTATAATTCCAGAACCAAAACCTGATATCCCTGGAGAGTAATGGAATCACCAATTGTAGAAACATCCGGGTAATTGTTGATCAAAACTTTTTTACAAGGAGCCGGAAGCGCGATTGTCTGTTCTTCCCGCTGATAATTACCAACAACCAGCAGTGTTTTATCTGCCTTACGATAGTAAGCCATTAAATTGTGACGGTTCTCCCAGACTGGTTCCAGAGTACCGTATACAACTGTTTCTTTGTATTCTGGATTTTTACGAAGAGCAATCAGCTGTTTGTAAAAATTAAATACAGAATCCGGGTCATTTACCTGTTCTCTGGCATTGATGGAGGTGTAGTTGGGGTTTACACGAAGCCATGGTTTTCCAGAGGTAAATCCTGCATTTTCTTCATCTGACCACTGCATTGGGGTACGTGCATTATCACGGCTGTGACGGGCAACAGCGGCGAGGGCCTCTTCCGGTGTACAGCCAGCTTCCAGGGCAACTTTATATTCATCAAGGGAAGAAACATCGTCTACTTCTTCAATGGATTTGAATGGAACATTTTCCATGCCAAGCTCCTGTCCCTGGTAAATAAAAGGAAGTCCGCGGAGCATAAAGTTCAGGGCTGCCAGCATTTTTTTACTCTCATTGCAGCAATCACCTTCCGGAATGTAGCGGCTGACGCCACGGGGTTCGTCATGATTTTCGATAATGTTGGAAATGAATCCGAAATCCCCCATTTTTGCCTGTGCTTCAAAACAGCAATGTTTGTAATCATCGGGCGTAATTGGTTTACAGTCATACCAGCCCTTTCCAGAACCACCGAAAATTGCTTCATTGAAATCAAACATACTGGAGAAATAACCGTTATCCCCTACGAAATCCGGAAGTTCTTCATCCTTTGCGTTAAAAACTTCCCCTACGGAAAATGCGTCATGAGGTTTGAAGGTACGGTCACGCATTTCTCCAAGAAATTCACCGATACCGGTAGCTTCCTCTAACATTTTTCCAATGTAGCAAAGTCCGTCATCACGGTCTGGCTCATAGTCATGGAAGGGCAAAGCTTTTTTGATATTGATGATAGCATCAATGCGGAATCCGCCCAGTCCTTTATCAAGCCACCAGTTAATATTTTTGTAGACTTCTTCACGAAGCTCCGGATTTTCCCAGTTCAAATCTGGCTGCTTTTTGTGGAAAACATGAAGATACTGCTTGCTTGTTCCGGGAAGATCCTCCCAGACCGGACCTCCAAAATAAGAACGCCAGTTTGTAGGCAGTTTTCCCTCTTCCTTGTCACGCAGGTAAAAGAATTTGCCGTATTTTCCATCAGGATCCTGACAGGCTTTCTTGAACCATTCATGCTCGTCAGAACAGTGATTGACAACAAGGTCCATAAGAATGTACATGTCACGTTTTTTTGCCTCGGCAATAAGACGGTCCATGTCCTCCATAGTACCAAAACGAGGGTCAATATCATAATAATCAGAAATGTCATAGCCCTGATCTGCAAGAGGAGAGCGGTAACATGGGGAAAGCCAGATAATATCCACTCCTAAATCTTTCAGGTAATCCAGTTTCTCTATAACTCCAGGCAGATCACCAATTCCGTCACCGTTTGTGTCATAAAAGCTTTTTGGATAAATCTGATATGCGACTTTATCCTGCCACCATTTTTTTTCCATATGTAGAACCTCCTGTGAGTAATTAAAAAGGGTATTATTACTTGATTGGGTTCATTATACATACATATGGATGAAAAAACTTCCTTTAATATGATGAAAAAATACGAAATTATGACATAGAGGCGGTTTTTCGGTATTGTAATGGTGTGGTTCCGGTATATTTCCGAAATTCTTTGAGAAAATTTCCCATATTATTATATCCGCAGTCCAGACAAATCTCTGTAACAGATTTGTCTGTATTCTCAAGAAGCCGTATTGCCTGGCGAATCCTGTATTCATTTATGTATTCCACTGGTGACATACCGATTGCTTTTTTGAAAAAACGGCAGAAATACTGTTCATTTAATCCAATTAAAGAAGCCAGGTCACGGACATAAATTTTTTCCTGATAATGTTCCCGGATGTAAGTAATAGTGGCTTTGATAGTTTCTACCTGTCGGTTTCCTGATTTTTCTGTTGGAGAGAAAAGCTGATATTTTGTCAGTACAGAAAAAATTTCCAGTAAAGATGCTTTTATGAGAATCTGGTCTGTCAAAGTGATAGTTGCGGTACCGGAGGCACGGAAAGAGTTCAGTTTAAAATTTTTATTGGAAGTTTCGAAGATTTCCGGTGAACTGCAGTTCATAAATGCATCAGTCAGATTCAGAAAAATAGTTTTCACACAGGAAAAAGAAGGGTGCGCTGGCGTAATGCACCTTGGAAAAACTAACTGACCGTTTTGCAGAGGCTGAATCAGCTCTGACTGGATGGAGTCGTAAAAAGGTGCACAAAGAAGCTCCGGATGAAAAACCACAGCATATTCTGGATGGTTATCTCTGGTCAAAGTGCGGATACTGTGAAGTTCTCCAGGATTGATAAAGTAAAAACATTCTGAAGAAATATCAAAAGTTTCCATATTAATTTCCAGGCTGAAATTGCCTCCAAGAAAATATAAAATCTCAATTTCTTTATGCCAATGGTGTTTTACCATAACTCCGCGCCCGGTCATTTGGGTCTGATAAAAAGCACATGGAAAAGACTGGGTTCCGTGAGGACTGGTTTCCTGCAGATCTGGGGATTGTGGCTGATACATATGTGGCCTCCGCTTTGGTTCTTTTAAAGAAAATTGCATGAATATTTTAGGGTATTCATTAGTAAGTGCTTTTTTATTGTATCATTTGATACATGTTTTTATTTACGTTTTCAGGATATTTTTGTGCTCAAATAATCGTTTAGATAGTTTTGGGCGTTATCCTTAGAAAAATGAAATCGTTCCATTAGTTTTTGTATAATGACTTCATGAGAAGCATTGAAATCAAGACAGGTGTTAATGGTTGCCTGAATACGGCCTTGTTGAAGTCCATTTTGAAGTCCATCTTGAAATCCAGCCTGTTGCCCATCCTCATAAGCCTCTTCCCGAAGCATCTGCATAGTTTTTTCTTCATCATATTCATAAATACTCATAGCCTTTGCCTCCGATCTGTTCTTTAAAAGACCTCCATTAAGAATGAAAAACCGGAAAGTCTCTTATTAATCAGGCGCTCCCGGATCAGAAACTTTCCTGCTGTTAATAGGGAAAAGCATGAAATTTCTGAAGTGGCGGAACGCCGGTG
>OLQK01000805.1_pt1 | contig 27496 bp, 29 predicted proteins | sample 1672501 | NCBI WGS metagenome assembly OLQK01 (sample SAMEA3136693, study PRJEB25190) | human gut metagenome | biome: human gut; feature: human-associated habitat; material: faeces | place: Austria | collected 2013
TGTTGATGAACGCTTTGCGTTCTGGATCCATTTTTCTTCTTCGTGCCATAAAAAATCCTCCTGAATTGATATTTATTTTAACATCAACCCAAGAGGATATATAGCTCTTTTAGAGTTTACACAGAATTAATTACAGTCTCCTTTTTTCTTTTTTATTGGATTATGCACTTATCTATAATTTGTTTCGCTACTGAGAGTTCTTCCTGATCGAAATTTTTTATTATTTCTTCAATAAGATTTCTTCTTTTTTTCTTATCCAATCCTGAAGTCAGATGGGTCCAAATATAGTCAGTCTGAGATATAGCCGGTATAAAAGATCGGGCGTATACTTTCTCCATTCTTTTAAATCCATCAACTACTATTAAATTTTTTTGCAATAGTGAATTTATCATTAAATGGAGCGATTTTGTTTTCCATGTTCGATTGTTGGAATTTTCTAAGATCTCGCTGGCAGTCAATGAGATCTTGCTATTCCATAATACTTCCATCATTTCCGTTTCTTTTTTTGTTAGTTTTCCGATTGGTTTTGTTATAGCCATGCTAGTCATTTATTTCCCTTTACTTATTGTTAATATTATAAAATATTTTATCATTACTTATTATTTAAGTAAAGTATAAAAAAACAAGGCTTAATTATATAAGCAAGTTGTGTGTATAAAAATACACAGATATAACTGTGCTTTAAAAGTGACATATATATGTGTGTATTTTTTTCACTGATATATGTGTATTTAGATATTTTAGATATGATGTTAAGCTGCTGTTATTTACTCTGGCAGGCAATAGTTTAATGGAAGTGGATTCTTTCTTAATATTGCTCGCCATAGTAAGATGGAATCAGATTCTTTTATTTATTCGTTTTATTTAATCTAGTTCTTTTATTTGTTGCTCCAATCTGTCACTCTATATTTGTAGATCAGTTAAAGATGTTTGGAGGATATATGTGGCTTGGCTCCTTAGTTGTCTGTAGGCAGATGTAGATAGTGGATTGAGTAGATTAAGTAGAAAAAGAAAATTTTTGAAATCCTACACATTATTTGCGTAGATATTCAAATAAGGAGGAAGCCATAAAGCCTCAGGTATAAATACGATATGATATATGATTGTCTTATAAAGATAGGGCAACGCCTGAGCATGTAACTATTGTTATAGTTGGTGACCTCCTTATTGTGTCCGATGAGAAATGTATGAATGGATCATTGAAAATAAGGTAGGCATAGGATTGCTGCACCGATGTCTTTAAAAATAGATATGCAGCATGCAACTTGTAAATTTTATAGCAACAGAGTTTTTAGTTTTTTCTCGGATTTCCCAAATTACAATTTACAGATAATTACATAATTTAACTGTAAAATTATAGTAAAATATGGAAGTGAAAAAACGGAGATATAGCGTTCTGAAGCAGATTATCATGTCTGCTGCGGGTTGCGGAGAAAGGCACGACAGCCCTGTTATGACAGGCAGGACTGGTACCATATATAGCCCACTGAATGGGCGGAGGAACTGAATCAATTAACTGTCAATAACCATTTGTAACTATCAATTATTTGGATTATTAAGGGTATCCTGGATGTCCCCGGAACCCTTAAATTTTTTCGACAGATCACTGTCACAGTGTCCCCATAGATTTGTCGTGACAACGCTTTGGCCCGGCAAATCTATGGGGCACACGAAAGGGCTAGAAACCGTGGGTTATGGAGATTCCATAAAGCTTGAAAGGGGGAAATAAAAATGTCCGAAACGTTACGTCATAAAATGCGGTCTGCGGTCTTTAATACCTTTAGATTTGGTATTGATAAACGGCAGCATAAGGCTAGCTTAGATACAACCGAAAAAATATATAGCATCACATCCCGTAATCAATATTTAGACAGAATTAATGATTTTTGCAAAACTTGCCCTGATGTAAAAAGTGTGTTAGAGTTAACGCCAGAAGCCGTAAAAAGGTATCTTGACATTAAGGCAGTAATTGGAAATTGTACTCAAAAAACTCTGGATGATTATCGCCATGAGATGAAAAAAATTGGAAAATGTATGGGTCTGGATTTAAGCTGTCCACAGGTATTTTCATGGTCTGATCCGGCAGAAGACAGAGGTGCGGAGGATGTTATGCCAACCGAAGATTTTTATAAAATCGCAGCGTATGCAATGGAGCATCCATCTAAATCGGCATCGTGTTATCTGTTAGAAATGCAGATTGGTGTGAGGGTCGGTGACATAGCGTATGGAGTAAGAGAGACAGAAGAAGGAATATCTATCCGCTGTAAAAACGGTAAAATTTGTTTACGTCCATGGACTCCAGAGTTACGCAGAGTATGGACAACTGATTATATGCAGAAAATGGTTGATGCTGGAGGTAAATTACGTGCACCAAAAGACAATAGTTTAAATAAATGGTTGCGTAGGACTGAAGATAAATTAGGCTTAGACCACCACAGTTGGCATAGCGTCCGCAGGAGAATCGCTCAAGATAAGTATGACGCTTATCGAGGCTCTGGCATGACTCGCATGGACGCATTATCAAAAGTAAGCTTGTGGCTAAATCATGGACCGAATAGACAAAAGATGGTTAAAAAGTCGTATGTTGCTAACATATGGTAAAAGCTTTATACTAGATACGAGGTGATATGGTTATGAGTAGTTATCAGAACTATAAAAATAAGGCATTACAAAATCCAGAAGTCAAAAAAGAATATGATGCCTTGCAGCCAGAGTATGAAAAGGCACTAAAAGACTTGAAAATTTCGGAAAATGAGAAAAATAGCAAATAATTTTTTTAAGAGCAGGAGAAAAATTTTCCTGCTCTTTATTTTTGTCTGATAAGTAAAAATATTAATTTAATTCTATTTTTATACTTTTAATTTAAAATTATTATTTATTTCTAATATAAATAATAAATATATTTTTATTCTAAATAAGTATTAAAATAGATTATTTTACTGTAAATTACCTTTTTACAATTATCCTATATTTTAACTCTGTTTATTTATTAAAGTTAATTAAAATAAAAATTGCACTATGATATTTTAAACATATATTTATTTTAGTAATTAACAATAATTAATTATTATGCTAGTTTATAGACATAAGAACCAGAAAATAACAGCAATATATTTCCATTAATAGATAAAAATTAATTAATTATATCTATTTACTGAGAAAAGAAGAATTAGTGTTGCAACAACAAGTTTTAAAATTTATATTAATTTGTAAAATAATTATATTTCATACTGGCAATTTACAATTTCTAAAAATAGAAATATCATCCATGTTGAAATATAACTTATATTAATATTATTAACTTTTAAGTTAATATAAATATTTTATTTTGTATTTTGACATAATTATACATATTTTAGAAATTCTCAAGGGTCGAACTGCCTGTTTTGTAAATTGCATAAATTTTACAGTAAAGATATAATAATGTTGCTGTTATCAAAATATCATATTAATTCTATAAGAAAATTCATCAAAAAGATACTCACTTATGATAATAGGTTTTGATAAGCTGACAACGGCTTAAAAACGTGCTTTAATAGCCATTATCAAAACTTACAAGTATTGATAATACACTTACTTCTGGTTATAAAAATCTTTTAAATAAATTACATGATATGATAATTATAAAATCCATAGGAAGGAGAATTTACAATGAATCGAGAAGAAAGGTTACAAGCTTTAAACAAAATCGAAGGGCAATTAAGCCAGTATTTGGCGGCAGACAAAAAGAACTGGATACAGACCTATCTGTTAATGTCTGAAGTACAAGATAAGGATCTATATATAGTTAATTATCGCTCCTACACTAAATGGGTTAACCACTTGGCTGACAGTTTATCAATCCATGTATCTACTTTATGGTCCCGGATGAAGGCTGGAAAAAACTATGCCGAGTATGCCTCCAGAGCCAGGGAACAGGGGCGCATTGTACCCCAAATAGAAGAAATAGACGTATCACCTGATAGTCTCAATCTCTGCGCCAAAGTTGCTGGTAAAAATGCTGCTGAGATGGATAAACTGGTGGATCAGGTGGTAGCCGGTGATTTGACACGAGAAAATTTGCGGCAGGCTGCCAAAGCAAGAAAGGCTGCAGGTGAATTTGTAGCAAAAAGTCGTTTTGACTGCGTACAGCCATCTGATCGGACGGAGATGGAAGAAAAAATAACTGCGGCAGATATTATATTGGCTTTGCAGTCATCAAATTGGCTGTTTGAGCAAGCAATTACAAATCCAGTATGGGAAAAAGTAATAACTGATCCACGAAATCCGGTGAGAAAAAATTATATCAAAGAAAAATATAGAGTCTTTGAAGAGTTTGCAATTGATCCAGGAACGTCCCGCCATTCTCGCCGTCTGGACGCCCTTATAGCTGAAAATATAAGCGTACCAGCTCGTGCTGATAATCCAGTTAATTTGATAGGGGTTGAGATTAAAGTAGATAGCAACGACTTAAAAAATGATTGTAAAATGCAAGAGTATACAGATTTTGTAGACCAGTTTTATTTAGCTGTCCCGGATGAGCAAGATATAGTTAACGCTGCATTATCAATCATACTTGATTCTTGGGGATTAATAACCATATCTAAAGATGGACAAATCAAAGTCCTTCAGACTGCAGATAAGCTATCTGCAATTATGAGAGACAACACCCTCAACAATTTGATTTTAAAACTCTTATAAAAAGAAATCCTCGTATTTTTATTAAAAAAAATATGGGGATTTCTTTTTTATAATGATTAAGCATTAATTATCATTATAGTAATCTTCTTCAGTAGGATCATATGGCTCATGAGCCTCATCCCATTCTTCATTCGTCATATCATAGCCACTCTGCCAATCGTCTTCCCATCCTTCATAAAATTCACACATAAATTAATCCTCCTTAATTTAGATCCAGAGATAATACCTGGAGATAAGTTATTTATGATGCAGGGAGCAACATTATACGAATTAGGAATATTAACATCAAATATTCATATGGCGTGGATGCGTACAGTATGTGGAAGATTAAAAAGTGATTATAGTTATTCTAATACTATTGTTTACAATAATTTTCCGTGGCCAGAAACAACAGATCAGCAACGACAAAAAATTAAGCAAACAGCACAAGCTATCCTTGATGCAAGATCACTATATCCAGATAGTAGTCTTGCAGATTTATATGATCCTTTAACAATGCCTCCTGAACTTCTTAAGGCACATACAGCAAACAATAAAGCTGTTATGGAAGCTTATGGGTTTAAAATGAAAACGACAGAAGCTGATTGTGTAGCAGAGTTTATGAAATTGTATCAAAAGTTGGTAAAAACAGAAAAAACACGATGAAAATGGTATATTGAAAAAGAAAAACACATATAATATAATACCTATAGGTAAACGAAAAAATGTGTTCATAGTAATGCAAAAAAAGCCCCAGAGGTATGAACTCAGGGGCTTTTTTCATTTTGGCAAGGTGTAGGTGGAAAAGAAAGTAAATGACGATATAATAGTATAAGGAAATTTGGTGTTTAGGAGTTGAGACGATGAGTATATACGAGTTGTTAAATCGAATTATTATAAATGAAAAATATTCTCTGTCATCTGATTTATTTATTGAAAGTGATAAAAAAGAATTAACTGAAGAAGAGAAGTATATCTTTGAGTTATTGAAATATATATCTTCATTAGGGACTAGAATCTATAACAATGGAATAGAGTTTCACCCTATGTTTGTAATGGCAGATGGTAGTCGATCTTTCTCAATAGAAGATATATCGGAAGATGATTATTTGCTATTGTCTAATTTAAAATTAGATAAAATCCCGTTGATTTTACGTGCATTGATTGCGGATATATTGTGGATTAATAAAAAAGACTTTAATGCCGCTAAAATTGCTGCAGCTGCATACTGGAAATTATTTATCCTTTGGTATAAGGATGAGGATAATATTGGGACAATTGATATGATCCGCAGAGCAGTATGTATTTCGGTACAAACAAAACAAACTGCAATATATAACGAAATACAAGGTTGGTTTAATGATTTTATATTCACTAAGGCATCCAGTGATGAATCTGGTTTTGCGTTGAGAGTAATGGAACTATTTTTTGAGCAAAAGAATTTTGATGTATCTATAATTTTAAATGTATTAGATGAGTTGATTGCTTATAATAGCGCTAATGTTGCAAAGGTAGAACAAGCATATAAATTAAGAGCGAAATGTTTATCTAAGCTGAAAAGAAAAAAAGAAGAGAGGCAAAATAATATTTCATTAGCAGATTATTATTTAGATTTTGCAGAAAAAACGTTTCAGAAGGATATACAAGGAGCATGGAGGGCAGTTGATTTTTATCAAAAAGGTATAATTCTATATCGTAATAATGGAAAACCAGAAAAAGCATCAGCAGCTCAAAAAAGGCTTATTGAAATACAAAAAGAAATACCTAAAACAATGATGCCAATCTCTATTAAATTAGACATAAAAGGTGTTGTTGATAATATTAAGGCTAATATAGAAGGATTATCCTTTGAAGAATGTGTAGTTCGGTTGATACAAATGTTTGGGTTTGAAAAGCAAGAAGATATAAAAAATCGTGTGATAAAAGAATTTAAGGATCAGCCGATTCCTCATTTATTTGGTAAAAATTTAATAAATGCTCAGGGACAGACAGTGCTGACGTTGCCACCATTAGATATTCATAATCCGGAAAAAGATTCGAGACTTATAGAGTTACATATGTACCAAAACGAATTGGAAAAACAAAAATTCATTGGTGATGTTTGGATAAAAAATGCTTTGAATATAATAAGAGATAGATTTGTTATTGATAAACCTATGGTGGAATTTTTGGTTAAGGATAATCCTATTATTCCCACTGGAAGAGAACGGATTTTTCAAAGTGGAGTGTATATGTTTTTTAATGGAGACTATTATGAAGCAATACATATTCTTGCACCCCAGGTAGAAAATCTTTTTAGAGCTATTGCACAGGGGGCTGGTGGAATAACAGTAACATTGGAAAAAGATGGTACATCAATGGAAAAAGTGTTAAGTTCTATTCTATCATTACCAGAATTGATGGATTGCTATGATAATGATATTTTGTTTATATTTAGAGGGCTGTTAAATGAACGAGCTGGAGCAAACATAAGAAATGAGATTGCACATGGTATCATAAGTGAATCTGCTTGTTCTACGGGGGCATGTTTATACTTCGGAATGGCAGTTATAAAATTACTTTCACTTACATCTTCGCCATATTATCAGATATTAAAGAATAGTGAGAAGCTAAAGCATTTTGAGATACCTAGTAAAGATACACTTAAAATAATTCGTTGATATTAAAATAGTGTAATAACATATATTTTGAGTATTGAAAATAACTATATAACAAAAAATATTAAATTTAATTGTAGACATCCTTTAATTATGTTAAAATATAAGTATTAAAAATAACTAAAGTTAAAATAAATACTTATATTTGAGAGGAAGGATAGTAATGGGGAAGATATATGGTTATGCCAGAGTATCAACGAAGAATCAACGTCTGGATCGGCAGATAAAGAATATAGAAGATTATTGCAAAGATAAGAAAATTGAGCAAATTTATCGTGAAAAGTATACCGGTACAAAAATGGGGCGACCGCAATTTCAAAAACTTCTTGCAGTTGTTTGCACTGGCGATACAATTATCTTTGATTCTGTATCTAGAATGAGTCGTTCTGCAGATGAAGGGTATGATTTATATATGCAGCTTCTACAGGAAGGCATTGATTTAATTTTTATAAAGGAACCTCATATAAATACTTCTTATTATAAAGAAATGCAGAGTAAGAAGACCAGGATAGCCAGTACCGGCAAAGAATCTACAGATAAGTTGATAGATGCAATTATGGAAGCTATCACAGAATTTCAGAATGAAGAGACAAAAGAAAAAATCCGGATTGCCTTTGAGCAGGCGGAAAAAGAGGTACAAGACCTTCATGTAAGAATTTCGGAAGGTATTAGAACTACACAGCGTTTGAATGAATCTTTGCCAGAGATGCAAAGAAAGCAAATTGGCCAGAAAAAAGGAGCTACATTTGAGACAAAGAAGGCGAAGATAATGAAAGAGCGCATTCAAAAGATGGCGAAAGATTTTGATGGTAGTATGAAGGATAAAGAGGTTATAGAGATACTCGGTATCAGTCGGAATACATATTATAAATACAAAAAAGAATTGTTACTCAGCAATATTAAGTAATATAATAGTATGCAATGTTGGAATTAGAAGCTTTTATCCTCTTTGTAATTATGATATAATGACACCTGTTGTCACACCCAATCCGACAACGGAAAGGGGGTGTTCTAGCTTGAGTATAGTAATCTCTTTCTTGGTTTCTGTTATGGCAGGTATCGTTAGCTACTATATTTGCAAATGGTTAGATAGAAACGACAGTGACAATTAACCTACAAACGGAGACTTCACCGTTAAAAAAAGAAGAAGAACCCCCGAACAGCGGCCACTGTTCGGGGGTTCGTTTGTTGTGTTCTGCTTGAACGCAATCTCTTTCTTAGCTACTGCCAGTATAGCATATGCAAGTAACTAATTCAAGTATTCTCTTTTTATTGTATTTTTACAACTATTTTATATTTTTGTTATGATGAATAAGTATAATATGCAGTGTGATATTACATTGATTTATTCAAATATGATATCTTTAATATCCTCGATTTTTCCCGCAAACATCGCAGATAAAAGACTTTTTAAAGTTTTTCATAAGTATAACCCTCCGACATTAATTTATACATGCGGTTCCCATGACGACAGGCGTCTTTTCATTCCACCAAAAGCGGAAAGGATGTAATAATATGTATGTCAAGTATTCCCCATAGTTTATCAGCGTCACATCCAGAAGAATGAATAAGCCGGAAATATAATAGGATGCAAGCAGCATAATTAGCAAGAGCAGATATAACATCTGCCAGGGAATCAGTTTCTTTGTAGTCAGGCTATTCACCTCCTATCCAAAAAAGTTTATTAGAGAGATTCTTTTAAAGTTTTTTGTTAAATTTACAATATGAACAATGTGTCATCTGATATTCAGGATTACCTGAATTATAGGATGACGACCAATTACACAATCCTTGTAAAAAAGGTACAGCAGATCTTCCCTTATCAGTAAGTGAATATTCGACTCTTGGTGGAATTTCATCATAAGAAGTTCTTCTTATAATGTCATTTTTCATAAACATCTTCAATGCAGCAGATAAAGCAGAATCTGTAATATCAGGTAATATATCTTTTAACTCTGTATATCTTAAAGAAGGATTGTTTACAAGGCTGCAATAAATCCAGGCATTCCACTTCTTTCCAAACAAATTAAACACATACTTTAAGGGACAGGGTTCTATTTCCTCTCTTTTCTTCTGATACAACTTTTTTCACTTCCTGTGTGGGCTTTATTGTAGCACACAACTCAAAATTATTGAATTAACTATAAAAATTTATAGTTAATATAGAATTTTCAAACGACTTACAAATAATGCTTTAATTATTTATAATATTATCAACATGATATGCTTTGGTTGATTTATAGGAAAAACACTTTACTTCACCACACTGAAAAAGGAGGATTAACATGCCATATCTCAACATTACAACAAACGTACCCGTGAACAAAAGACAAAAAGAGACTATCGAACGTGCAATTAGCAAAGCAATTCTTTTAATTCCGAAGGAAAAAGAAGAGCTGCTTATGGTTAATTTTGAAGATTGTGCTTCTTTATCACTTTCTGGAGATTTTTCAACTCCTGCAGCAATGATTGAATTAAGAGTCCATAATGTCGTCATTGAAATGAATGAAGCAGAGCTGCTTGAAAAAGTCATGTCTCTTGCTACAGAGGTTGTCAACAAGGTGTTGGATATTTGTCCAGATAGAATATACTGTACCATGCCAGCCGTTCCTTACTGGACTGCTGCAGGGCTGGAGATTCTAAAAGGAATTCTAAAATAGATTCACTGTAATTGATGAATACCTCTGTTTATAAATAAAGAATATCTTCCAGGAGGTTACCGTAAATGATACAAGATCTTCTTTCAAATCATTCTGTGCATTACGTTGGGACAGCCCCATGTCATACTATTGGAATTGTGATAGCAAATCTCGACCCTATTGTAAGATACCTGTTGCAGATTCCTGAAGAAATTTCCAGCATAGGTATCTTGTCGACAAGGATAGGAACCGGGACCGTTGTCGTTGCAATCGATGAGGCAGTAAAGAGAACAAACACAGTTTTTTTGAAATTTGAATTGTCAAGAGATACAGAAGGATACGGAGGCCCGGGAACATTATTAGTGATTGGTTCGCAAGATGTAAATGATTGCTATGAAGCTATCCATTATTCGTTGGATTACGTAACGAAATACGCAAGAAACATTTTTATAAATGAAGTCGGACACTTGGAAATCGCGACAACAGCAAGAGCAGGCGTAGTGCTAAATGGAATATTCGGTATTCCTTTAAACAAAGCTTTCGGCTTTACTGCAGTTGGGCCGGCAGGAATCGGTCTGGTAACTGCAGATAGTATTTTAAAGGAATCTCCAATCAAAATCACTTTTATAGAAACTCCAGCTACTCTTACTTATAACAACCAGGTAACTGTGACATTCACTGGTGACTATTCTGCTGTAAAAAAGGCTTCGACTCTTGTTTATGATAAATGGTCTGCACTGGCAGCAACATTAGGTTCAGAACCTGAATCAATCTATACATTTGGACAACCAGATAGTTCCTGCCAATGTATTATGTTTTAACAAGCAAACAACAGATTTCTTTTGGGAATATGTACCTTAATAATTCCACAAGAAATCTGTTGTTTTTCTATGTGTATGATTTTTATTCGTTTCATTCCCTTTAATTTTTTTCATAAACCAGATAATCATACCCATACCTTTGACCACAGTAGTCGCATTTATCTTTGAAATACTGATCATAATCCACTCTACGTATGATTTGCTTTGGTAAATTGTCCCGACACCCTTATAGCCTTCTTCAACAAATTTATTCTGGCATAAATTAAATGCTTCTGAAAATTTTGTCATCATAATCACCTGCCTTAACAAGCATTGTACCCGGTCTGAGATACCGTCAGCGTATCTATCCACCAGTATTTCTTTCCGCCTCTCAATATATCATCAATATCTTTATAATTATTATACTATCTGTTTCTTTGAGAGTCAATCAAACCTAAATGCTTAAACTATTTTACGTAAATTATACTGCTGGTTTACTAATCCTCGCTGCTTAAGGAGGAGATTTTGTCCACGCTTGGCAGTCTGTTTTACATCCATCTGGAAGCCCAGTCTGCAAGTTCCTTTGCGGATGTTCTGGCAGGGAAGCGTTTTTCCTCCTCCAATTTCGCTCCAGGAGCCAGTGCCTGCATGTTGCTTCCGGAATCTCCAATGCCACTCATGCCGGATGTTGCAAAGGGAACCACGGTCTTTCCGGAGAAATCATACTGCTCCATAAAAGTATCTATGATTGAAGGCTCTCTGTACCACCACACCGGGAAACCAACAAACACAATGTTATACTGTCCCATATTATCTACCTTCGATCCAATCGCCGGCCACCATCCTGGTCTTAGCAATTGCTAAGAAATATGCAGTAATAATTAGCAGGCTATCCTCCGAATTCATGGGTTTCAGGAATTAAAGACCCTTAACAGGAGATGATTCCATACTTCCTGCTAATAATTAGCAGATTTCTGAAAATTCCGGTTTGTTAAAATCAACGCATCTATTATACCTTATAACGACAGAATTGCATAACTATGTTTTTTAATTAAATAATAGTGATATTTTTTACTATAACTTATTTTACATAAATTTGAATATATGATAATATTATAATAAGTTATTTTATTATTTGAAGGAGAAGAGTATATAATGAAACAAAAGATTCGACTTACAAAAAGTGAGCGAGAAATTATGGATGTTTTATGGAAACAAGGGGAAGCGTTAACATCTTCAGAAATTATAGAAGTTAGTACTAATAGGTCTTGGGGCAATACATCTATTCATTTATTATTGAAGTCATTACTAGATAAAAGTGTAATTGAAGTAGATGGATTAAAAAGGATTGCTAAAAATTATGCCAGAACTTTTAGGGCTGCTATTTCTCAATATGATTATTTTTTTCAAGAAGATTTCCAATAAATGTCTTTAGAAAAAAGGATGAAATTTATAGAAACAATCATACAAAATGCCTCATTAGAAGAACTGGATGAAATTAAAAAAATAATATATAAAATACAATAATTAGATAATTTGTAATAAAAATGGAGCCACACTATGAGATATATAGTGTGGTTTTTCTTATATAGATTTCTTTACTGCTCATCATGAGAAACTGTAAATATTAATGCAATAGCCCAGGATATTACAATATTTGCATATTACAGAATGACGGATATTAATTGTCGCATCCCTTGCGGATGCGTGGATTAAAATGGACCGTATGGGTTCAAAATCCTGTGTCAAATATGGTCGCATCCTCTGTGGATGCGTGGATTAAAACAATGATGTGATTAAAAAAGGTCGGTTTCGGCCTTTTTTGTTGTAAAAAGAATACTTCTTCATAAAGTTAATATTTTTTTGAATATTAGTTTATGTTTCCGTTTTGTATGAAATTCAATCTACAGTAAACTGACTAAAATCATAGAAAAGGGAGGTATTTGGAAACCTACCCTCTTTAGAGGATATATATTGAACCTTATAGGATTCCTATCATATTTCTATAAAAACATATCAATTTTGCACCAAATACCTACCTGAGCTATGGTTTTCCGTATCGGGAAACCTCCCCAGCCTACCTTAAGCACCCTGACCATGCTCAATAAAATTCTCTACAATGCGGGAAAAAAATATTAGTCAGTATACCGACTAATAGCAAAGAATGCTACAAAATTACATTCAGTATACTGACTAAAAAACAAATACCATATAAAATAGTCAGTAATCTGACTAATCATATAGCAAAACCAAGCCCTTTTATATCCTTTTCCTTCTCTTATCCTATTAAAACCCCATCATAAACTGATAAAATCCTTAATGCATGTACCATTGCCATCATTTTAGCCTTGGCTAACCCTTGTCCATATCCCTCTATCTGTATGTTAGCTATATGACGATCCCAAGCATCCAATGTAAATTTTCTCATACCAAAAAAACTCCTTCCTATAAATAAGAAACTTAAGTACTGTTAAAGTTATTTTAACATATTTATAAATGGCCATCAAATATATGTTCGGAATATACGTTTGCATAATAACTTTTTATTACTCTACATGAGGCTAGATAGATGCTATAATATTTATAAAAAATGTGAAAAGAGGATTTTTAATGGGAAAATTTACGGATAAATATCATCTAAACAAATCTCAAAGTTTATTTTTGGCAAAAAAAGGACAGATAAAAAATATCTATTGTGGAATGAAAATGGAGAATAGGGCTGTTACTTTGGATCAGACCCGAGCTATCCTAAATGGAGTTAATCTCCCAAACGTACAGCTTGATGACATCCAGGCAATTTTGAATATGCGGGATGCATGGAAGTTTTTGTTAAATACTGTAAGTGAAACAATAACATTTGAGTATTGGTGCAAATTAAATGAGTATATTGCCAGAAATGAAGCCTTAGAGTGGGGAAAGCTGCGTACTGGAAATGTTGGAATTTCCGGTACGGATTATGTTCCACCTATTCCAGAAAAAGAACAGGTAATTACTACATTGGAGGATATTGTCTCAGATAAGGGTATGACGGCAACAGATAAAGCATTAGAAGTATTTACATGGGGTACAAGAGGACAATATTTTTGGGATGGAAATAAACGTACGAGCTTAATGCTGGCAAACAAGATTTTAATTTCTGCAGGAGCAGGTATTATGACAATTACGGATAAATACATGGAACAGTTTAATGTCCTGCTATTAGAATATTATAATACTGGGAAATCAAGCGAATTAAAAAGATTCTTGTATGATAATGCAATTAGGCACACTTGGTAATAAGCGGGCTTTTTACTTAACCTTTATCAAATCTCTCCCTAACAAGCTGCTCAAACTCCTGCTCCGTGTCGATAAATTGATATGGAGCATACTCTACATAGGCTGTCGGACGACTGATCGTAATAAGCTCTATCCCTTTATATCCCACAGCCTTATTTAATCTTCTCTTCAATTCTACCAAATTTTCCCCATGCTTAATTTTTAGAGCAAGGCAACCATGCGATTCTCTTTTTCTAGCAATCAAATAAGCCATTATTTAATCACCTCTATAATTTATCAACCAAACTATCAATTGTAGCAATATGCAGCCTATACTCTTCCAGATCATAATCTGGATAGCCCAATATCTGCATCATGACCGGCACAGGATATAATCCATTATCTAAAGTCTCTTCCATTCGTTTTATGTGCTCTGCCAATAATTCTTTTGTCAGTTCAATGATTATTTCCCTATCTTCTTTCTCTTTATTCTCTTCTTTTAGTATGCCAGCAAGGTAACTTTCAATATTAACGTCTTTCAAACTCACTTGCCAGATTAATTCTGCTATCGCAGTAGCAACTATAGTTATTCGGACTGTATGCGACTCGCAGTAATAACGATTTTTTCCTATTTTATCCATTAAAAAATCTCTACCATAAGCACAAAAATCAAGGTGTTTAAAAATTTTTATAATCTCTGTCATACAGGCAGCATCAAGTCCCAGATTAGTTGCAAACGTGCTAAATTCTTCTTCCGCATATATAGTATATCGTCTTATAATTCGTGCTAAAATTATTTTTGACTCATATTCACTACCGGATATTAACGCAGAATCCTTTAAAATCCCAATTTTTAAAGCATAATCATATATTTCGTTTTGCAACTTTTCCAATCCTTTTATGGTAGTTCGCATGTATTTCTCACCTCTACAGCAGTATTTTTGCCAGCTTTCAGAGTCTTCTTCCCTTAAACGTTCTCTCATATTAGATAATTTATATACCGAAAAATCTTTTAACTCTTCTTCAGACCAATTCTCAAGTCCGGATTTTTTCAAATTATTATGATATTCTGGCTGAGTGATTTTCCCAGCTTTAAAATCACGCAGCCAGATACCTACCTCTGCCACCATTATTTCTTCAGCACATTGCTGTCCAAATGCGTCAATTTCCACGCCTGCTACATAAGATTCCCATTCATTGGCTTCGTATCGCTCCATAATTCCCTCCTAAATAAAATAATCTACTTCTTTTTGATAAACTTCCTGTTCCTCTCTAAACAACTTTTCCAAAGGATCCAAATCTCCTTTTTGTGCTAATTCTAAGCTTTTAATATAGTTACCTTTATTTTCAGCTTCAACAAGAAACAGTGTAATTCCATTTCCTAAACACTCACGAAAAAGAATTAATCGCCCTACTCGTCCATTACCAGATTGAAAAGGCTGGATATGATTATAACAAACATGAAATTCTGCTAAAGTATGTAACGATTTTTCTTCTGCATGATACCATTTCAATAATTCTTTCATTTGAGTTGCTATATCTGAATTCCTATATTCACCTGTCATACGTCCATTAATGCGCTCGTTATAAACTCCAGACTTTAACTCCCAATGAAATTTTTTGATTAGCTCTTCCGAAAGCTCCTGACTTAACGTCCTCATCATCAAATTAAACATCAAATAGTGTCCATGTGCCTCTTCTATATCTTCCGATCTATAATCATAGTCCGATGGAGGTAGACTCCCAGTATCAAACAAAAAGGCTATCTGTTCCTCAGTTAACGTGCTGCCTGCAATTTTGTTAGAATTATATGTCATTAATCTTTGTGTTACAGCATAGATACCAGAGCAATCCCTTTTCTTTAGTTCTATATTAAATCGCTCCATCAAAAATTTATTAATAGGGATTCATTCTCTCACTTCCTTTATTTGCTACTTTATCTACATCTATTTTACATCAAATGAAAGGATAAAAATATTCGTAAGATTAGACAAAAATTCTCATATTTAATTGTATAAAATATATGATATACGATACTTTATCATATATTATATCATATAATATATGACATCTTATATTTAACACTCTTGTTGACTTATCATATATTATATCATATAATAATTCATATATGAGTAATTAATATACCCCTACACATATACATGGCAGAAAGGTGGTAAATAGCTATGAAAATTATAACCATGGCAACGTTAAAAGGCGGTACAGGAAAAACCTTAAACACTTTTAATATAGCAGGTATACTGGCAGAAAATTCAAAAGTCCTCTTAATAGACATTGATCCCCAATGTGACTTAACAAGTAATTGCGGCATAGATTCCTCTAACACCGAAGTAAAGACAATAAGAGATATTTTTGAAAACCTCCCAAAGATTCAACCAGCAGCAAAAGAGGTAATCATGAAAGCTCCAATACCAGAGCTTCCAAATCTGGATTTAATCCCTTCCAGTATCCTGTTATTCAAAACGGAAAAAATGCTGTCCACCCGGAGCAACAAGGAACATATACTGGATTACTTTTTACAAAATAATGAGTCGTATTTAAACCAATATGATTACATTATGATTGATACAAACCCTTCCATTAGTGCAATCAACATCAATGGTTTTTATGTGGCAGACAGCATCATATTATCAAGCGATATTTCCTCGAATAGTATTTCCGGAGCAGAATTATTCTGTGCTTTATGGGAGGATACCAGAGAAGAGATGGCCAAGAAAGAAAATAATGTGAGAGCATTGATTCTATGCAATGTGGACAGGCGTTCAAATCTTATCAATGAAATAAAAGGACATCTCCTCTCTGAAAATTATTCTATACCAAACGAAGCTATAGTAAATACTGTTATTCCAATGACAGTGAAATTAAAAGATACAGAGATAGAGCATAAACCGATAAACATTCTTTATCCGAAAGAGCATATCAAAAAGATATATGATTCTGTAATTTCAGAATTAAAAGAGAAAGGGGTGCTATAGTAAATGGCAGAAAATAGATTTTCAAAAGGGGTAAAAGCAGCCAAAGAACGTACAGCAGAACTTGAAGCAAATAAGAAAAAACAAGAACAGGAAGTAGCGCAAAATAAAATAGAAGAACTTCCTGAAGAACCAACGGAAACAAAATTCGATATTTCAAAAATCTTTTCTGATAAACCAAAGAAAAAGAAATCCGTCGCAAAAACTTTTTACATGAGTGCAACAAACATGGAGAAGTTAGAAAAGTTGGCGAAATCGCAGAAAATGTCAGTATCGAAGGTGCTAAATGAGGTTTTAAACAATGTGTTATAATATAATATATAATATATGATAAAAGCTATTATATATTATATGATATAGTACAGTATATATCATAAAAAAAGGAGGCTATTAAGCTAGTCTCCTTTTTTTCTTATTAACAAATTATAACTCATCACTGATAATATCAAACACACCACCATCTAGTTCACTTATAGTTTTTCGATAGGCTGCCAAACCTTCCCATCTTTCTTTATTTTTTATTTTAAAATGGATTCCAACATAAGTACGACCTTTCTTAATAGGCTCCCATTCCACCTGCAAATCTGTATACTCATTGATTTCTTTCACGGAAGGTTCGATTACTCGACGACGAAATTCCTTATATTCTTTGTATTTGTCTTCCAATGACAGATATTTTTTTATATCATCTATGGAAAATTTTACACTTTTCCGAAATAAATAAGATTTAAACAACTCATATAATGCGATAGAATGACTACCTTTCAACGCAAGAATCTGATATAGCTCATAACTCGTGAATTTTTCCTGCAGATTATAAAGGTAGGGCATAACATCATCCGATATTTTTATGATGACTTTACCTGATTTCTTCTTAATTCTAGGTGTATTGATCCACTGAAAAAGTAATTCGTCATCATCTTCTTCAATCCAAAAAGAATTATCTGCCAGACGCTTTAAAGCTATCTTTATGTTTTGATAATTTTTACCATTTTCAAAATCAATGCCACAAACCTTGCAGAATAGTCGAATATCAAATTCTAACTGATAACAAGGAAAAGGACTATTCGGTGTCGGTGGCTTTATCATGGATATAATAAATCCTAAAATTTTCTGTTCTAAAATTGATAACTCATATTTTTTTCGTGTAACATCCTGGATCAATTTATTATCCTTTACCACCTTATAATTACGAGCTACTTGTATCCCAAATTTCTCATCTTCCCCCATTTATAATCTCCAATCTAATTTATTTATGGTGATATTATAACAGGTGGAAAGTACTTTGTAAACTGTACACTTTAACCCGTACTAAGTGTACACCCTAAAAGTTATCCACCGTACCAAGTGTACACCTTAACCCGTACCAAGTGTACACCTTAACCCGTACCAGCTGTACACCTTAAAAATGATAAATTAGCATAAATACAGGGGATTTTTACATCTCTAAATAAATAAAATAGATTAAAATATCTATATATATATACCACCAGTAAAAAAAGACTTGGTAACTACAAAAGGTAGTGCCAGGTCTTTTTATATGCATATCAAACATTGAAGAATACTAATTTACAAGCAAATCATCAGTCTGACGAACAGGAATTATATATAAGGCTATATGCATATGGGGAAGTGAAGCTAGTAATTAGAAATTTATATTGCAATGTGAATTTGGTTTCTATCATTTCCATTTCTAGGAAACTACAATAGGCTCTTTTTTCTACAATTTTTTTTTTCCCCCCCCCTCAAAAAAACTTCTATAGAAAAATCTATTTTCTGCAAAATCTATCATTTTAATTATGACAAACAAAAATGGGATACAAGCTTATAAAGGAGCTTCTGTATCCTCCAAAATAATCCAGGTAATTTTCTGGATTTGATATAGAAGAGGGAGATAACAGCAGTGATAAATGAGATCGTTAAGATGCCTAAACCGAAAAAAGAATATCTAAATAACAGCAAAGTTGCCAATTACATATCAACAGAAAATAACTTATTTTCTAACACTCTGCAGCTAACCACGTTGCCAAGAAAAAATATATTTGTGACAGTGAACCTGTTTGCGGATGAAAATCTTGCTTTATCAAATCCTAATATCACACAGTACGATATGGCAGTCATGGATGCGGTCTATACGCTACTGGTCAATGGAGCTGTGGCCTTTACTCCAGAAATGGTGGTCAGAATTATGTCCGGAAATTTTGAGCAGGATGTAAAACCACAGAAAAGCGGAGCAGTCACAAAAAGTCTTCATAAACTTTCATTAATCAGAATTTCCATTGACTGTACAAACGAACTTCGTGCAAGAAAAAAAATTGAAAAGGACCAGACTGCAAAGCTGACAAGTTACCTTATGCCGTTGCGCGAAATTGATATCCGTTCAGCAAACCATCAAACTATCATGAAAGGCTTTCAGCTTCTTGAAAAACCTGTCTTATACACCTATGCAGAATTAGTGAAGCAAATTATAGATGTCCCTACGGAATTGCTTGAAATTAATGAAATTAGCGATACAGACAGTGTTATCGTTATTAAACGTGCCCTTATTCGCCGTATTGAGCAAATGAGAAATAGAAAAAACCACATGGATAATGACATTATTCGTTATGAGCGCTATGATCCAACAACAGGAACCAAAAAAGGTTTTTTCGTAATGCTTGGTTTTGATGAATCCAAATACAAAAATGCTAATCAGTGGAAAAAGAAAAAAAGTAGCTTAAATAAGATTATTACAACCATATTAGCTGAATTCACAAAAGAAAAATACATTGCCGGCTATGAAGTCGTCAAAGAAGGGAAGCAAAAAGTTATTGGTGTGAAAATAATTCTCCGATAAAAAGTTCCCCCGATTATTGGGTATAGTTTCACTGATTTTCAGGTACAGTTCCCCCGAAAGCTAGGAACGGTTCCGCTGAAAACGGGGTACAGTTCTGTTTTTCAAAAATGCCATAGACCCAGTAAAATCAAGGCTTTTGGCAGTTGATTGAAATCCCGTATGTAACGTAGGTAAACGTATGTTACGTATCGGCATATACCGTACGTTTGCCTTACGGGACGTACGGTAGTATGCTTTAACTATCATACGGAGATGGAAAAGAAAATTTATTCGCCATTACTTATCTGTTAAATCGAAAACTTGTGTAGCCAGAAATTTTTTGTTTCCATTTCCGTAAATTCATGGAAAGGAGATTTTATCTTAATGGGAGTATCAGTATCAAAAGACCAATATAAGCAGGCTTGTTCGGTTGATTTATATGAATTTTTAATACAGAATCATCCATTCGCTGTGGAGGTAGAGTATGGTTGCGCATTACTGCTTGCTGATAAACATGTATCCGTTAAGCGTGGGTATCATGGATATCGGAATTTTAGGACAGACGAGAAAGGTAATAATATTGATTACCTAATGAATTTCCTTGGCTACAGTTATCCAGAGGCGGTGTTAGCTTTGCTTGGAGAGTCTAGTGTTGGATTATCATATATGCCAATTGTAAATCCGGTGATTCCGGAAACGAAGAAAATTACATTGCCGAAACCTTCAGAGGGACAATATAAAAATCTTTATGCGTATATGATGGCACGGGGGATTCCATCCGAAACCATCCAAATGTTGATTGATAAGGGAATCCTGTATCAGTCTGAACAGGGTAATAACATTGTTTTTATTAATCCACAGGGCGATTATTGTGAAATGCGAGGAACAAACTCTTATGCAGATCGTAGATGTGCTAAAAGAAAAGAGTGCGTCCGTTATACTTCGGGAAAACATACTTGGTGTACGCAGATGAATTTATGCACGGATTATAAGCCAGATCCATTCCATGGATGTAAGAAGACAAGAGCGGATCGGTTCTGGTATTTGGATCCTGTACCTAAGAAGAGGACAAGTTGTGTGTATATTTGCGAGGCTGCCATGGATGCAGTGAGTCTTTATGTGATTCACCAGAGGCAGCACAAAGAAGGCAAGAGTGTCTATGTGAGTATTGGTGGAGTAGCCAACCAACAAACAATAAATAGGCTTATAAGAGGAAGTAATCATAGCAATGTGGTTCTGGCAGTCGATAATGATCAGGCGGGACAAGATTGTCGTGATCGGAACCCTGATCTCGCTTATATATTATCAAAGAATAAGGACTGGAATGATGATTTGAAGAGAGGAGATTATTGATGGCTGAACAGTTATATAAACAGCATATTGATAAGCTGATGGCTGCTGTGCAGCCTATGAATGAATACAAGAATACGTTTATTTCTCATTGTAAAGAATTTGGCCCACGGATTAGTACTGGAATCTTGGTCTTTGACAAAGCTTTAAATGGTGGTCTGGCGAATGAATTGTATATTATGGGTGCGGAAACAAGTACAGGTAAATCGTCATTTCTGATGTTTGTTGCACAAAAAATAGCAGAGTCAGGCATAGATGTCCTTTATTTTGCCTTGGAGATGGGGAGAGATGAGTTTCTTGCCCGTGGAATTTCTGCAATCTCTTTTGAGCATCATCGTAAGGAAGAACAGCAGCGTCAGGTGACAGCAGCAAATGTTCTTTATTGGACATATGACAAAGGACTGAAGGATTTTTCAAAGATGGCTTATTCTACATACGAAACATATGCAGATGAATATTTTAGTCGTTATGGTAATCATTTGCACATTATCGAAAGTGGTCTATCCGGCTTGACAGTAAAAGATATTGCAAATGTTGCTACGAAGTTTAAGAAGAAAAGTGGGAGACCGGTTGTGGTATTTGTTGATTATATGCAGATTATCAAGGCTGATCCAGATGATCGTACGCAGTCAGATCGTAAGACAAAAACGGATGTGGTTGTTACAACCTTGAAAACACTTGCCTCTCAGATTGGGATGCCTGTTGTTACGATTTCGAGTATCGGAAGAACCTCTTACAACGGTAAAATTTCAACAGCATCTTTTAAAGAATCCGGCGATACTGAATATACAGGTGGTGTTCTTATTGGATGGAACTGGGATGGTGTAACTAACCAGACTGAAGAAGCGAAAAGAGAAGAGGAGAAAAGGCTCTGTAAGGAACGGGGATATAGACGTATGACTTTGGATATCTTGAAATATAGAAACTCTGAGCGAGATAGTGCGCTGCATTTGAAGTATTATCCAGCTTATAATTTTTTTGAAGAAGATGATGGATTTGTCCCGATAACAGATAGTAATCAGACACCGTTCACGATAAATAAACCGATTATCAGGAAATGATGGACACTAGATTAATATGCTGGCTGATTCTTCTGCGAGGTACTATAGCTTGCGATAGTAGAAAAGAAGTCGATTCCATGCTATTATTAAATTAAAGCTGCAAGTGAAACAGCCTCAATGGTTTTGGCTCTGGAGCTTTTTCTCAGGGAAGCTCCGGAATCTTTTTTTTTATCAAAATTATAAAAAGGTAAGGGTTAGTATGTGGGATTTATCAAAAGAAATCGAAGAGGGTATTAAGCGTGGTATGCAAAAGGAAAAGAGTCGTATGATTATGCGTATGTTAAATTTAGGAGTAGATGAGAAAGATATATCTATTTTTACAGATGCTTCCTTAGATTTGATTGAAAGTATTAAAGCTGAGATTAATTATCAAGAGCCAAAGGAGAAATATCATTATGAACGGAATCAAGCCTAATTTTTTGAAAGAGTCTCAGTTAACGTCTGATTACTATAAGAAACCTAATCCCTATATGGATGCACCGTCCTGCCATGTTAATTTGCTTGAGATGTCGAGGTATGATAAAAAGCATAAGAAAAGGATTGTTGCTTTATCTGCAGACGAAATTAATAGTTTTTCTATTTAAAATTAAAAGGAATCGAATTCTTTTTTGGAAATAGACATATTGAAAATGAAAATTGCATATGATATAATGCCTTTAGGCAAACGATGTGATTAAGCCGCATATTGGCAATCACAAAAAGCCCCCAGAGAATCCGCAATTCTGGGGGCTTTTTTATTCCGTTTTTGGCAGGGTGGCTTAATCCCTTGGCTGGCTACCTTTTGTCATCTCCATCCAACCACTTACAAATATAGTAGGCGACTATACTTGCCACGATGGAAAGTATAAACGATGTAATCAGCTGCATATTGGACTCACCCCCTTCCTGTACCTGTCTGGGGATGGTAGCTTTGCTATTGTATCATGTTTAGGACTTTTTGTGTATTAAAAAAATAAAATGTTAAAATACAGGTTTTTCTCCCACCTGACAGCCTGGGATCATATCAGGGTGAGTGTAGCCGACTTCATCTTCTTTGTAAATTGCACAGTAGGGTTCAAATTCTGTCCCACATAAGCCGCATTTTAATTTTCTTTTGATTATTAATCCTGGTGGTGACATCAAAGAGACAATTGATGATTCTCCCTTATGTTCCTCTGTATGTTTGTCTAAAATTGCTTGTTCTTGATCGGTTAATTCAACTTGCCAGTATAAATGTTCTTCACCGCAGCCTGGACATGTTGGATTGATTTTATATAATCGTTGCATATTATTTCCTCCCTCTATTGATTATTATAATTTATTATAACATACTGATAGATTCCAAGTCTTTTTCTTCTCATTTCCGTATACCTATGTTAAAATTTTTTGTAAAGATTGATATTGAAATTATTGGAGGAAAGTGTTAATGACAGGATCAGAACAGAGAGAAGCTGCAAGACAGTTTATTAATAGATGGCGTGGAAAAGGGAAAGAGGACGAAGATGGTCGGTCTTATTGGATAGAACTGTTATCTAATGTATTTGGTGTAGAAAATGTAACAGAACGTATTGATTTTGAGAAAAAAGTGGTTGTAGATGGTAATACAAAGCGGATTGATGTTTATATTCCAGAAACGAGAGTTATCATTGAGCAGAAGAGTTTAAATATTCCTTTAGATAAAAAAATCCGTAATTCTGGAGATATAGACTTGACTCCTTTTGAACAGGCTGATCGTTATAACAGTAAGCTTATATTTGATGAGCGAGCACGTTGGATAGTTACTTGTAATTTTGCTGAAATCTGGATTTATGATATGAACGAAAAGCAGCCAGCACCAACAAAAATCATGCTGGAAGAATTGCAGACAAAGTATTCTTTATTAGATTTTTTGGTGGAAAAAGAAGTTCAGAAGATTTCTCATGAAATGGAAGTATCTATTAAGGCAGGAGATATTGTTGGTTTGCTTTACAATGCTTTTTTAGAACAATATAAGATTCCGGAGGCAAAAAAGAATGAGACGGAAGTGGAAAAAGAAAAAAGAGAGCATAAGTTAAAGAGTTTAAATGCGTTATGTGTCCGTTTGGTATTTTGTCTATATGCTGAAGATGCTGGTATTTTTGGAGAAAAGAGAAATATGTTTCATGATTATCTGGCACATTATGAAGCACGAGACTGCCGGAGAGCATTGATCGAATTGTTTAAAGTGTTGGATACAGAAGAAGAAGATCGTGAGGATTATTTAGAAGAAGAATTGGCTCAGTTTCCATATGTAAATGGAGGGTTATTCGCTGATGAAAGTGTAGAAATACCTCAGTTTACAGAAGAAATTCGAGAATTATTATTAACAAAAGCTTCTGAAGAGTTTAACTGGAAGGATATTTCACCGACTATTTTTGGTGCGGTATTTGAATCTACTTTAAATCCTGAGACAAGGCGACATGGTGGTATGCATTATACCAGTGTTGAAAATATACATAAGGTGATTGATCCGTTATTTATGGATGAATTAGAAGGAGAATTTGAGACGATACAAACTTACAAAACTTTGAATGTTAAAAGAAAAAAACTTATGGATTTTCAGGAAAAATTAGCTCATTTAAAATTTTTAGATCCAGCCTGTGGTTCAGGTAATTTTCTTACGGAAACTTATTTATCTTTACGAAGACTGGAAAACAAAGTATTACGGGTATTGTATGGTGAAGGACAAGGAGTTTTAGGTGTTGCTGCATCGGATATTATTAAAGTGTCTATCCAACAGTTTTATGGTATTGAAATAAATGACTTTGCTGTTACAGTTGCTAAAACAGCTTTATGGATAGCTGAGTCTCAGATGTTGGATGAAACAAAAAATATTATATATGGTCTCGATGGTGATTTCTTACCTTTAAAAACCTATGTGAATATTACGGAAGGTAATGCATTGCGGATTGATTGGAATGATGTGATATCTGCAGATGAGCTTAATTATATTATGGGGAATCCTCCTTTTGTGGGAAATTCTCGTTTAGGGGATTCTCAAAGAGCTGAAAGAAGTAAATTATTTGATGATAGAAGTGGCGAGTTAGATTATGTATGTTGTTGGTATAAATTGGCCTCAGAATATATTACTAATACAGATATAAGATGTGCTTTTGTATCAACTAATTCTATTTGTCAAGGGCAGCAAGTTACTCCTTTGTGGAAACCTTTATTTGAGAGTGGAGTACATATAGATTTTGCATATAGGACTTTTATATGGGATAGTGAAGCATCTCTTATAGCACATGTTTATTGCGTAATTATTGGATTTTCAAAGAGTAAAAAATTTAAGGAGAAAATTATTTTTGATGGCTCTACATCACATATAGTTGAACATATAAATGGATATTTAATGGCTGCAGAAGATGTATTTATTATTAAAAATAATAAACCTGTGTTTGATGTTCCTCGCGTTATAAAAGGTTTTCAACCGACAGATAATGGATATCTTATTTTAGATCAAGATGAAAAAGAACAGTTTTTAAAAGAAGAACCTCTTGCAGAAAAATGGATTAGACCATTTATAACAGCTCGTGAATTTTTGCATAGGAAACAAAGGTGGTGTATTTGGTTAGTAGATGCTTCACCGGCTGAAATAAATAAGCTTCCTAAAATAAAAGAGCGTGTATATGCTTGTAGAGAATGGAGAGAACGGCAAAAGATTACAGGAGATGCTTATAAATTAAGAAATACGCCAGCACTTATGAGGCAAAACCGTCGTTTTAGAGAAGAAAGTTTTGTTGTTATGCCTAGAGTTTCTGGAGAGAGAAGAAGATATATACCATTTGGATATGTTGAAAAAGGTTCTATTCCTGGTGATAGTATTATGCTTGCGATAGGTGCAAATTATTATCATTTTGGAGTTATTTGTTCAAATGTTCATATGGCATGGACTCGTGTTGTTTGTGGACGTTTGAAAGGTGATTATAGATATTCTAGTGATATTGTTTATAATAATTTTCCTTGGCCATCTCCGAATGCGGAACAAAAAGATAGAATTGAAAAAACTGCAAAAGGAATTATAGAAGCCAGAGAATTGTATAAAGATTGTTCATATGATGAACTATATGATCCTGTTCTTATGCCATTGGAATTGAGAAAAGCTCATATAGCAAATGATAGGGCTGTAATGGCTGCTTATGGATTTAGTTTAAAAATGAGTGAAGAAGATTGCGTGGCAGAACTTATGAAATTATATCAAAAAATATTAATTGCTGAAAAAATGAAAAAAGTGAATAAAAAGTCTAAGAAAAAATAATAGATTAAATTGAATGATATAGTAAAAGAAGGTCTGGCAGCAGCTAGACCTTTTTTCGGTAGTGTAAATTATTCTGTGTAAACCTCTCAGATTGATGATAAAATCATAGGTTTATAGAATACAAAAATATAATGTAATGGGCTGAATGGCATACTTTGCTGTTCAGCCTGTTGTTTATTTAGTAGCATGGATTCTATTGCATGTCAAGGGCGCCCGAGAAAATCGGGCGTTTATTTACCCTTGATATGCGATTGAATCTGTGCTTAATCGATATCCTCTGGCTGGATCCGATCCCCAAAATAGATGCATAACTGATCCAGTGTCAGACCCCAGTCCCAAGCCTTTCCGGTCCATTTTTTTGTAGCATCCATCATTGCCAGATAGAGCATCTTGAAAAGTGCATCATCGGTCGGAAAAATAGTCTTGGATTTCGTAACCTTGCGTAGCTGGCGGTTAAAATTTTCGATGGAATTTGTAGTGTATATTAATTTACGTATCTCAGATGGATATTTAAAATATGTGGATAATTGTGTCCAGTTATTTCTCCAGGATCCAATGGAAGCAGGGTATTTTTTGCCCCATTTTTCTTCCAGATCTTCCAAGGCTGTGAGTGCAAGATCTTCTGTATCAGCTTTGTAAACCAGCTTTAAATCCGCCATAAATGGTTTTAAATCTTTGTAAGAGATAAATTTTGTAGAATAACGAATCTGATGCACAATACACCTTTGGATCTCCGCCTGTGGGAATACTGCATGAATCGCATCCCCGAATCCGGTCAATCCATCCACAGATACGATCATGATATCCTCTACACCTCGGTTTTTTATCTCGTTGAGAACGGACAACCAGTATTTTGCACTTTCATTTCCTCCTACCCACATGCCGAGAACCTCACGTTTTCCATTCAGTTTAACACCTATAGCAACGTAAACCGCTTTTTTTACCGTTCGATTGTCTTCTCGAACATGGAAATGTACCGCATCCATAAAAACAATGGCATATTTTCTTTCCAGCG
>OLQK01000807.1_pt1 | contig 27465 bp, 20 predicted proteins | sample 1672501 | NCBI WGS metagenome assembly OLQK01 (sample SAMEA3136693, study PRJEB25190) | human gut metagenome | biome: human gut; feature: human-associated habitat; material: faeces | place: Austria | collected 2013
CCAATTCCGCCACTCCTGCATTTCTTATGTTTCAATCGCTCTCTCGCGACTGCTTGATTATAATACAACACATTCTTATAAATGTCAACACTAATTTTCAAAAAAATTTAAAAAATTTATATTTTTCTATCAGCTTATGATTATCAGTCCATTTTGCTCTTTTTATTTGCAGGCAAAAGACCACCAATTACCCACAAAAGGGTTCCAGCTCCAATACAAAGATCAGAAATATTAAATACCCTTTTTCTGAAATCTTTATTTTTTACGTTAAAGCTTACGTAATCTGTTACATAGCCCTTTGTCCTGCGATCCATATAATTGGAAAGACCGCCGCCCAGTACCAGGGCCAGCCCGGTCTTTCCCAGTTTATTTTTGCCATGGGCCAGCTGGCGCAGGTATTCGCCAAACGCACAGCCAAGCCCAGCTGCGGATAATTCCTGGCAATTTTCCTTGCCAAGCTTTACTTTGCCAAATGCAAAATCCTCATTGTGACAGTTTCTAAGGATCAGGCGTCCGCCCAGAACTTCTTCCTGGCTGCCCTGGAGCCGTGTACGGTCCACATATTCTTTAATTTTGTAATCCAGCAGAAAAATTCCACTGGCAATTGTAAATGAAAACATACAGTCAGCCTCCTTATGAGCATTTTCTTAGAACTGTCCCTATTTATAAAATTACAGATATTTTTATCCTGCATCTTACATCTGCAAGGTTTTATTCAGCAGTTTCTTCTTCAGCTGCAACTGTTTCCTTTTCAGCTTCTGCGGCAACTGTTTCTTCGGAAGCGTTCTCTACCGCATCCTCTTTTTCCTGCAGATTCAGGGCATCCTCATTCTCCGGTGCTTCAACAGCACTTGTTTCTTCAGTATTTTCGCTTTCTACTGCCTCTTCACAGACAGTTTCCATCTGTGTACCATCTGTTTCTGCTGCATTTTCCTCTTCTGCCGGTTCTGGTATAGGACATGGAGAACCACAGAATGGACAAAATGCCACACTTCTGTCAACAGATTTTCCACATGCCGGACAGATTTTCTGGCCCTTCAGATTTGCAGCTGCGTCCCGATATCTGGCAATAATCTGCATACGCTGCTGGATTTCCTCGCAAAAACCTTTCAAACCTTCTTCTGTGTCTGCACCATCTTTGTAACGCTCATAAATTACGTTTCCGATATCAGCTTTCAGCTTCTCGATCATCTGCTCTTCGCTTGCAATCTTGCTTCTGATCTTCTGTGTCTCATACAGCTGGCCCGCTTTTTTGCTAAGGTCTTTGGTTGTCCTTGTAATGGTATCACTTAATTCATCAAAAAAATCACGTGCCATAATTTTCTTCTCCTTTAACTTATATAAAAATTAAAAATAAAAGTTACATCAGCTTCACTACATCTGTCTCAATCAGTTAAAATTTCTAGCTACGACAACCGAATTTGGGTGAAATCTCCCGCAAAGTGGGGCGTGCAGATTGCGGGAATGATTTTGGGGGCACGCTCTACTGTGCCGTACCGATCATGGGAATCTCCTGTCCACGCAGCATAATACGCGGTCCACCGGTTCCCTCAATATACTCTCTGGTAATGACCACCTGACCTATACTGTCATCCTTTGGAATTTCATACATAATATCCAGCATATATTCTTCCAGAATAGCCCGAAGTCCTCTGGCACCCGTATGTTTCTCCAGGGCCTTTGCCGCAATGGCATGAAGTGCATCCTCATCATAATCAAGCTTCACCTCATCCAGGGCAAGAAGCTTCTGATACTGTTTCAGAATTGCATTTTTAGGCTCTTTTAAAATCTGTACCAGCATATCCTCGTTTAATCCATCCAAAGTATAAATGATAGGCAGACGTCCAATAAATTCCGGTATCATTCCGAAAGCACGGATATCATCTACCGTTACCTTTTCCAGAATATGAGGATCATTATCATATTTATCTTTCAGATCTGCATAGAATCCGATGGAAGCCTGCTTATTTAATCTCTCTTTAATGATATTTTCCAGATCTGGGAAAGCGCCACCGCAGATAAATAAAATATTCTTTGTATTTACTGTAACCATTGGAACCATGGCATTCTTGCTGTTTGCACCTACCGGAACCTCCACCTCGCTTCCTTCCAGAAGCTTCAGAAGTCCCTGCTGTACTGCCTCACCGCTTACATCTCTCTGGTTGGTATTTTTCTTCTTGGCGAGCTTATCGATCTCATCAATAAAAATAATACCATGTTCTGCTTTTTCCACATCATTGTCTGCTGCTGCCAGAAGCTTGGAAACTACACTTTCAATGTCATCGCCAATGTAACCGGCCTCTGTAAGTGAAGTGGCATCTGCAATGGCAAGGGGCACATCAAGAAGTCTCGCCAGAGTTTTGACCAGATATGTCTTACCACAGCCGGTAGGTCCGATCATAAGCATATTGGATTTCTCGATCTCGATTTCGTCCATAGTATCTGTAGCCACTCGTTTATAATGGTTATAAACTGCTACAGACATTACTTTCTTCGCTTTTTCCTGACCGATTACATACTCATCAAGACTTGCCTTGATCTTATGAGGTGCCGGAATCTTTTTCAGGTCAATAGCAGGCTTTGCATCTTCTTTTTTCTTCTTTACTTTCTTTGGACGGGGAATGGCGTCCTGAAGGCTTCCAAGATTGATCATGCTCACACCTGGCATGTTCAGAAAGTCATTCAGATTCATTCCGTTGTTCATCTGCTGTGTCATGGTGTCAAAGCTTTTCTGCATGCAGTCGCTGCAGATATGTATATTATTGGGCAGCTCAATCATCTTGCCAGCCTGGCTTTCCGGTCGGTGGCAAAGGAAACAGAATTTCTCATATTCACTGTCATCCTCATGATCAGAGTGTCCGGTTTCTGCTACATCTCCATCTATGATATCGTCTCTCTCGTCGTCAAAATGATCTGTCATAATAAATCCTTTCCTGTTACAATGTTTAAAAGGGCTACGTCTGTGTAGCGTAAAATATCCGTACTACATCTGGATATTTCACTTCATTATAGCATAGTTTTTTTCTTTTTAGAAATTAAGTTTTTATAAACAATACTTCTTAGAGTGCGCCCGATACAAAAAGGGGACGCATCCTGCATCCCCTGGTTTTTATTGATTGCTGTCCGGTCTGGAGCCCAGTGTAACGGTTATAGTGGATTCTTCATATTCTCCATCTTCAAGCCGCGCCACACCGATTTCAATTTCTTCTCCGGCTGTATAATATTGCAGCTGTTCGTTAATTTCTGCTTTACTGGATACTTTCTGACCGTCCAGTTTGGTGATAATATCGCTTTTCTGAATGCCTGCATTGTCTGCTGCTCCACCTGATACCACAGCCATAACAAATGCGCCTGCCGGCATATTGTACATCTGAATAGCCTCTCTGGAAAGATCAGCAAATTTTATTCCAAGATACCCTGCCTGGGATTCATCAGAAACCTTGTCTCTGGTCTTGCGGTTCATAAGCTCTTCCAGAATCGGCTGCGCTTTTGAAATAGGAATGGCATATCCGGTTCCCTCCACACTGCTTGATGCGATTTTGGCACAGTTAATACCAATCAGTTCACCTTGCATATTTAAAAGAGCACCACCACTGTTTCCTGGATTAATAGCTGCATCCGTCTGGATAAGATCTTCATAGGTATTGGAATCTGACTGGACAGTTCTGTCACGGGCACTTACCCATCCGGAAGTTACCGTCTGTCCATATCCCAGGGCATTTCCAATGGCAACCACCTGCTCACCTACTGCAAGATCATCAGAATTACCAAGCTGTGCAATCTTGATCTGATTCATGGTTTCCTCTGGAATATCTGCCTTTTCTACTGCGATTACAGCAAGGTCTGTTTCCTCGTCTGTTCCTTTGATTTTTGCAGAAACGGCACCCTCAATATTCAGATCTCCATTTCCGTTTACATAATTCTCTGTCTCCTGCTCTGCATTTACAACATCACTTCCAATGAAGCAAACACTTAAAGTTGTTGCTCCCTCCACAACATGATTATTCGTTGCAATCAAAAGCTCACTGTCATTTTCTCCTACAATAATTCCGGAGCCGCTTCCTGTACTTGGATATTCCATTCCGTATCCAAAAAAGCTGCGGATTTCCTGCATGCTTACAGAAGTAATGGCAACAACAGAAGGCATGGCAGCCTGGGCTACTCCTGCTACCGGCCCCTTTTCACTGGCCACATCCGAAGCACTTGTGCCTTCAGCTGATTCGGCATTGGCGGTTCCATCGGATGATGTGTCCGATGAAGAAGTTAAAACTTCTGCAGTTCCAACTGTGGAAGTCTTTGTATCCTCTTTAAAGTATTTATCAGATACTGCATTTACACCCTGAAAAACCAGGCCTGCCACCAGCCCAAATACTACAGCCAGTGCAATAGTACTTCCGGCCTTTTTCCCAAAGCCGGAGGAAGAAACTTTTTTGCCATGAAAAACAGGATGTTTCTTTTCCCTGCTATCAGAAGTCTTTTTCTCCTCTTCTACCTGATAGTGTGCATATTGTGGCTGTTCCCTGCTGCCGTCAGAGCCTTCCCTGTCAGAATCATACCTTCTGCCATCTTCCTCTGAAGCTGAACCTGAGGAAGTATCTCTTCCCTCGTCTGTCTTCTGATATCCGGTGCTTTCCACCTTACTGCCTCTGGCATATTTATAATGATAGGTCACATTTTCACTTGATTCTTCGGGGGCTGTCGGCTGATCATTTGCAGCATCAGAAGTTACATCCGCATCTTCAGGCTGCTGTGGAACGTCATCCTGTTTCTTCGGATCCTGTCCCCAATTCCATTCATCACTCATAATCTGCTCCCTTCTATGTTAAACAGTAACATCTTCTTTTGATTTTATGGTACAAGTTTAACAATCAATTGTGTTTAAAATGTGATAGATTCTTTAAGAAAAGGTGACAGAATACAACACCTGTTTATTTGTCCTTTTTCTTCCAGTATTCTGGATTCATGGTACAAAAAAGGATTATTTTTTCAGGCAGTTTTTCATATCTTTTTCCCATAAAATAGCCTATATACTTAAATCCGCTCTGGCACACAAGCTTTGGAATCAGCCAGATATGTCCTGTTTTTACAAGATAGGACAGACTTTTTTTCACAAGGCGTATTCCCTCACCTTCTGAAGGGACTCCTGCAAAAATTTCCGGATGCTGTGCCTGTGAAACTCCCAGATCAAAATTTCTGTGAAACTGCTGGATACTGGAATAATTATGGGAATGGATTACTTTTGCATTGGCGGCATAGGCAATTCCATACCCCTTTTTTGCCATAGTACCGGCATAGATCATATCCTCATTAAAAATAGCTTTTTTTACAAATCCACCTGTTTCTTCATAAATATCTTTTCTGTATGCAGCACAGACATTTGAGCAGAAATAAGTTTTGATTCCATATTTCGCAGTGTCCTTTTCCCACTTGACAGAAGATTTGGCAGGATAGTTAAAAGAACGGGTATATTTTTCCAGATAGCCACAATCCGGTTTGGGAAGCTGTCTTGCATATGCAGCTCCAATCTGGGAATTTTCTGTAAAAGGATGCACCAGTCTTCCAATAAGGTGGTTATCTGCCGGGATTGCATCCTGTGTCATAAAGACCATAATATCTGCTTTTGAAAGTGTTGCTGCTTTTCCTCTGGTTCCACCATGGTCAAATTCTTCTTTTTTCAAATGATGCACCTTTACTTTTGGAAAATCCTTTTCCCAGGCAGGATTCCAAAATTTTTCTTCCGTATTCATTACCAGAATATTTTCTATCGGATAATCCTGTTTACAGATTGTTTTCAAAAGCATTTCAAATTCTTTTCCCGGATGATAGGCAGGAATTATCACATCTACTGTGTCCATCTTTTTTCTCCTTCGTAAAGAAAACTAAAAAAGTTTCCAGTTTCTGACAAGGGGACCATTCCTTACCGGATGATCCCCCTTAGAAAATTCAATCAATATCCACTTCCATCGTCAAAAGTTCCATCGCCGGAGCTATCGTCACCGCTGTAATCAGTTCCGCTATCATAGCCTCCGTCATAATTACCACTGTCGGAATCGCTTCCACTATTATAATCACTGTCGCTGTTATAATCACTTCCATCATTATAACCATCGCCACCGTTATAATCATTTCCATTGTCATAGTCGTTTCCGCTGTAATCATCACCGCCGTCGTAATTATCCTGGCTGTTATCAGTTCCATTATAGTCATTTCCACTATAATCACTATCTGTATAATTACCGTTGTCATAGTCACTTCCGGTATAATCATTATCACTGTCGTAACTGCTTCCGGAATCACTGCTGTAATCATTATAATCGTAATTACCGCTGCCGTCTCCCTGCCATACAATATCAGAAGAACCGCCATCTTCATCGGTAACGGCCGGAGCCTGATCTACCAAGGTATCTTCTCCACCTACAATCTCAATGATTCTTGAACTTGCATCTACAATATTCTGTGAAGGCTCATATCCTTCCTGTGTACCATAAAGGAACTTATGAAGCTCTTTTACATTATCAACCAGTGTATCTGCCACTACCATACTGGATTTCTTCACATCTGCAAATTTATATTTTGCAGGGAAACCAGTAGTATCACTAATAGTATAGCCAAGCAGATTTGGAATCAGGTTCAGAAGCTCTGTTTTGGTGACAGAGGTGGAAATCATTGGAAATACTTCATCCATAATATTGAAAAGAGTAGTCAGCCCTGCTGATTTCGCCTTATCAACCATAAGTCCGATAACGCGGCGCTGGCGCTCTGTACGTCCCATATCCATACTTGCCGTATATCGGATACGACAGTAAGAAACAACCTGTACACCATTAAGATGATACTCACCAAGTGTCTCTTCTTCATTTTCCGGTTTGGGATCCGGCAGCTCTACAGGTGTATAGCTCTTGCCGGTTTCCTGTGAAGTCTCAATACAGTAGTCATTCATAAAGACCATTTCCGCATAGGAAAGCGGCAGATCAAGTCCGCCAAGAGCGTCTACAGCTGCTACCATTGCATTGAAATTAACTGTGACATAATCTGTAATGTTCAGATCAAGCATGGTATTCAGCATGGAAATTGCCTGCTCCGGACCGCCATATGCATACGCTGCATTTGCCTTTGTATAGGTATCATTTCCAATATCCAGAAGGGTATCTCTGTAAACAGATGCAAGCTTCACATCCTTGGTATCATTATTAATGCTGGCAATAATAATGGTATCACTGTTCTGTACATCCAAAGCTGCATTCTTGGAACGCTGGTCAATTGCAAATAGCGCATAAGTTGTATAACCAGACATCTGCGGAGCCGTCACATTGGTAACGATCTTGCTTTCATCAAGCTGCGGTGTCTCGATCTTGTTCAGTCTGGAATCAATCTGTCCATATACATATAAACCACATATAAACACAAACAGACAGATAATTTCCACAATAAACAACGCGGTCTTTTTCTTTTTGCCAGGTCTTGCCATCTTTTTTCCCTTTCTCAATACGCGTTCTTGTTAATAAATCCCTTAAAAATCGTAAGGAATAATATTTTTATATCAAGTCCCACTGTCCAGTTCTCAATATAGTAAAGATCATATTCGATTCTCTTACGGATGGAGGTATCACCTCTGTATCCATTAACCTGTGCCCATCCTGTAAGTCCCGGTCTTACTTGATGCTTCACCATGTAACGTGGAATTTCCTCACGGAACTTCTCTACAAAGAACGGTCTCTCCGGTCTTGGGCCTACCAGACTCATGTCTCCCTTTAAAATATTAAACAGCTGGGGAAGCTCATCTATGCTGGTACGTCTCATAAATCTTCCAATTCCTGTAACACGGGGATCATTTTTTACTGTCCATGCCTTTTTTTCTTCAGCTTCAGGCTGTACTTCCATGGAACGGAACTTATACATCCAGAAGGTCTTATTATGAAGTCCCACTCTTTCCTGCCTGTAAATAAGAGGTCCCGGAGATGTAAGTTTGATCAGGATACACATCACCAGCATTACCGGGGATGCGATCACGATTCCAAATAATGAACCGATAACGTCCATCACTCTTTTCACCATGGCGTTAAAGGTATTGCTTAAAGGAACATAACGGATATTGATCACCGGCAAACCAAGAATATCTTCTGTATAAGGTTTTGTCGGAATAATCTTATTATAATCCGGAATGAACTTTGTATGCACTCCTGACTTCTCACAAAGTGCTACAATTTCCTCCAGTCGGTAGTATTCACTAAGTCCAAGCGTAATTGCAATTTCATCCAGCCGGTTCTCCGGCAGGATCACATTCAGGTTGGCAATTCTTCCAATTACCTTGATTCCTTTATACAATGTACCGGCAGGCACATTATCATCCAGAATTCCCCGCACAATGTATCCCCACTGTGGATTTTGCTGTATGCGGTCTATATATTCCTCTGCTGCACGGCTGTATCCAACCAGAACCACCTGTTTCTGGTTCATGCCTCTCTTACGCATCTTACGCAGGCTGTAGTAAATGAGCATTCTCGCTCCCCAGCTTGCCAGAATACAGATAATATAAAACATATACAGCACTGAACGGGAAATATCACCCTCTTCAATGGTATAAAGGATAAAAATTGTGATCAAAATACCAAGGGAGTTGGCCTTGACAATATTTGACAGCACAAGCCGTCTTCCCTGCATCCGCATTGGTTCATACAGAGAAAACGCATGGTACAGCAGAATATATGCCGGCAAAATAAATACAAGAGCTGACATATACTGCTCAAAGCTTCTTGCCCTGACTGCACTTGCCGCAAATGGTCCGATAAACCTAAGTGCCCAGGCGCAAAAATATGATATCGTAATTACGCAAGCATCTACTACAACATGGAGACGACTGAAATTCTTCTGATTATCTTTAATCAATTTCTGCCACCTCTGCCTTCTTGTGTATAGCCCGCATAAGCATATTTTCAGACTTTTTTGACAAAAAACGTGCTCTACAGGCTGTGACTTTCTTTATCTTATAATAGATAAAACATAATTGCAACAAATTCTTCAAACTTCATTTATAAAAATTTATCAAATACTGTTTATCCGAAAAATCGCCGAAATATATTGATCCACAATTCCAGCTGTATTTTCCCATAATGCCCTAAATTCTCAATTTTAAACGGTACTTTTCTGTCTTTTTTGCAAAGCTGAAAACCGTTTTTGATTCCTGCTATATATTCCTTTCCCATTCCCTTCTGAAGGAAAAATAAAATTTTCAGTCCAAAGCCTGGTATCAGAAATGGAAGGTTCAGAATAATCTGCAAAAGGGGCATATTTTTGTAAATAAGATAAATATTATTACGGGAAGAATATCTGGTCTTAAACTGGTTGTATCTGGAACCGCTTGTTCCGCTTCCTATATGATAAACCAGAGCCTTTGGGGCATACCAGTTTTCATATCCTTCGATTCTGGCGCGATATCCTACATCGATATCCTCCAGATAGGCAAAATGCTCTTCATCAAAATAGCCAATTTTTTCAAATAGTCTTCTGCGGTAAATAGCTGCACCTGCACAGGAGGTAAAGATCCGCTCTTCTCTTTCATAGGTACGGATATCCTTGCCTTTTCCCCTTGCAAAAGCCCAGCCCAGCGCACAGTAATAATTTCCCGCATCGTCCAGCTTGTCTCTTTCGTGATAACGGATCATCCTTGCACTGCAGGAAAACGCTTTCTTGTGGCGCTTTATACTTGCCAGCATTTCTCCTACAAAATTTTTATCAACTTCTGTATCATTGTTTAAAAGAAGCACATAAGGTGCTCTGGCTGCATAGATTCCCTCATTTACAGCTCTGGAAAAACCGTAATTATCCGGCAGTTCTATAATATGGACCCATGGATAATTTCCCATTACAAAAGCCACGCTTCCGTCCGATGAGCCGTTGTCCACCAGAATTGTCTCGAAATTCTGGAAGGTCTGCTGCTCCAGAGTGGATAAAACACCCTCCAGATAAGCCATACCATTATAATTCGGGATTATGACTGATACTTCCTGCATAATGTCTCCTCATTTCTCGTCGTTTTTACCGGTCATACCCGGAAGCGGTTTTAAAGAATAATTCCATTTTGTCAAAGACAGATTTTTGTTATAATTGGGATCTCCGTTTTTTAGGATCTGGATCCAGTTACTTCTCATATATTCGATCTCAGTCTGGAAACGGCGAACCTTCGCATCGTCATTTTCTGCTCCTCTGGTCTTGGATTCCATATGATAAAGCTTTACATAAGGATCGTAAACCACAAGGTAACCTGCCTTTCCTGTTTTCAGACAAAGATCCACATCATTAAATGCAACTGCCAGCTTCTCTGTAAAGCCGCCGGCTTTTTCAAAAGCACTGCGCTTCATCATCATGCAGGCTGCTGTAACTGCAGACATATCCTGAAGAATAGAAGCCTTATGAAGATATCCAGTACGGTCTGCCGGCATGTCAACGAACATGTGCCCTGCAATTCCACCGATTCCGATCACACAGCCAGCATGCTGAATGGTATTATCCGGATAGATCAGCTTGGCTCCAACAGCACCGACCTCTGTACGCTGACACATTCCCAGCATCTCATTGAGCCAGTCCTGGGTGATCACAGTTACATCATTATTCAGGAAAAGAAGATATTCTCCTCTTGCATTTTTTACTCCAAAATTATTGATAGCAGAGTAATTAAATTCTTTTTTCCAGCAGATCAGATGGATTCTTGGATCTTTTGATAATTTTTTATAGTAATCAAAAATCTCATCCGTGGTGCTGTTATTTTCTACAATGATAATTTCATAATTGTTGTAGAGAGTATTTTTCCGGATGGATTCCAGACAGTTCTCCAGTGTTTCTTTCTCATCCTTATTGGGAATAATGATAGAAACAAGAGGATGTCCCTGTACCGGATACTGTACCCGGTAAAAACCAAGATCCGGGGTATGACTTACGGTTCCTTTCACTCCCATACGGGCAAGATGGGCTTCGATCGCCCTTTTGCCAGCTTCAAAGGCGTACATCTTGCTTGCAGGATTGTCTGCAGTAGACGCCTTATGGGTACGCCAGTGATACAAAATCTCCGGCACATGTACCACCTGTCTGGCCTGCTCCACGCAGCGGAAAATAAAGTCATAATCCTGGGCACCATCGAATTCCGTGCGAAATCCGCCTACTGTCTCTACCAGGCTGCGCCGTGCCACAAAAAAATGGCAGATATAATTGTTGGAACGAAGCAGGTCAATATTAAAATCAGGCTTCAGATGGGGCTGAAAGTGCTCATCCAGTTCTGCTGTGACCTTATCCTCGTCTGTGTAAACCACATCTGCATTTTCGTGGTTGTTTAATGCATTTACAATTTCGTAAAGTGCATTGGGTGCAAGAAGGTCATCGTGGTCAAGGAGTCCTATAAATTCTCCTGATGCCATTGCAAATGCCTCATTTGTATTCTGGGCAATACCTTCATTTTTTTCAAGGTTCTTAAAGAGAATACGACTGTCCTTCTGGCTGTATTCCTCCAGGACTTTTCCCATTTCCATATCATCAGGACTTCCGTTTGCAATACACAGTTCCCAGTTTCCATAAGTCTGGGCAATAAGGGAGTCCATCATCTGCCTTAAGAAAAGCTGTGGTGTATGATAGGCCGGAACAACCACGCTGATCCTGGGAGAATAGGAAAATTTTTTCTTTCTTTGTTTGTCAAGGACCATCTGGTCTGGCACGTATGCCGCATACCAGGGACCATAAGGGATTTCTTCAGGCTCAAACCGCTCATGAAGCCTGATCCAGAACTCCTTAGGGCCATAATGCTTCAGATACAAAAGTCCCTTCTGAATCATGTAGGGAGATAATTTCTTAAAGAAACGGGACCACTGGATCCGTCCCCCTGATGCATTTTTTTCGCTCATATTTAAATCCTTTGCTGTTATAGTGCCCTTATTTTATCATTGAAGAAACATTTTTGCAAGGAAGGTGTAAAAGAAAGGTTGAATTAACCTGTTTTTTGGGATATGATGAGATGTAAGAATTGCTTATAATTTTGAATTTTACAGGAAAAATAAAGAATATGTTATATTAAATACACATTATTTTACACAGGAGTTACTGCATTATGAAAAAACCAAAGATACTATCTTCTCTTCTGACTCTGGGAATTGCAGCTTCTTTACTTTGTCAGAGTACTGTTTTTGCTGAAGAAACAGGCACAGACGCCGCTGTCACTGCCACAGAATCCGGAAGTGTGACGACCAATTCCATTTCCGGCTGGCCCCAGGCAGCTGATATTTCTTCTGAAGCGGCTGTTGTTATGGAGAACACCACCAATACCATTCTTTATTCCAAGAATGCTGATGAAGTGCTTTTTCCCGGAAGTACAGTAAAGATCATGACCTGTCTTCTAGCACTTGAGAATACACAGCTGACAGACGAAGTCACCATGACAGCCACCGGAGTTTCCGGAGTTACCGACGGAGGGGCAAGTATTTCCTCCCAGGTAGACGAAGTCTTTACTATGGAACAATGTCTCTATGCAGTCATGGTTTCCTCTGCCAATGACATTGCCCTGCAGATTGCAGAACATGTAGGCGGCTCTGTGGAAAATTTCGCACAGATGATGAATGACCGGGCGCAGGCACTTGGATGTAGCAACACAATTTTCACCAATCCTACCGGACTTCCGGATGACAACCAGCACACCACAGCCCACGACATGGCACTGATCATGCAGGCGGCTATCCAGAGTGACGCATTTCGTACTATTGCAGCTGCTACCAGCTATACCATTCCTGCTACCAACAAGGCCTCTGCCAGAAACCTTACCAGTAAGTTTACTATGACAGATACTGGAAGTACTGGTTTTTACGAAGGCTGCATCGGCGGAAAAGAGGGCTACACAGAGGCCTCCGGAAGTACTCTTGTATGTGCCGCACAGCGCGATGGAATGACTCTTATAAGCGTAGTCCTTAAGGGTGCATCCGGACAGACCTCACCAGATGCTGCAACTATTTTAAATTATGGTTTTGAACAGTTTCAGATGCTTTCCCTTGGAGAAAGTGATTTCAGCATTATTTCAGGAGGCGATGTTGTGCTTCCTGTAGGAAACGGCGAGGACAGCCTGACCACAGACGATGTACAGAATGGGGATAAAATCCAGCGTACCTATCTTTTTAACGGTACTGCTGTTGGAAGTGCGGTTCTGGAAGTTGCACAGGCTGATGATACTTCTATTGTGCAAAAGGGAGAACAGAATATGCAGGCAGCTAAGGACTATTCAGATTCTCACACTTATGTTCCTTATTATGTGATTGCCGGGGCACTGTTTCTTCTTCTTATATTCTTTATCTGGAGAATTGTGAAGGTTGCAAAATCATGACATTCCCATAGGCTTTCCCAAAAAAGCTTTCTACAAGATGTGCGTCATAATTTGTGGGAGATTTTGCTCTGATGAAGGCGCCGTAGCTGGCTGCGCCAACTGAATTCGGACAAAATATACCGCTAAGTGGGACATGCAGATTGCGGAAATGGTCTTGAGGGCGCGCTCTAAAACAATAATAAAAAATCAGTCAGATTATGAATAAAGCACAATTTTTATCATGATCTGGCTGATTTTTTAATTTTATTTATGTCTGTTTTCTTTTTTTATTTGCCAAAATTCTCTTCTACTTTCCGCTCAGACTGCATACGGAATGTGCAGTCACCGCGAACGAGGCTAAGATTTGGATTGTAGTAAGGATCTCCATCTTTCAAAAACTGTGCATGACGTTCTCTGAAATGATGGATTTCTTTCTTAAAGCGCAGCTGTTTTTCATCTGTATTTTCCATACCGCGTGACTTGGATTCGTAATGATACAGACACGCTTCCGGTGTAAATACAACCAGTTTGCCAAGCTCTCTTGCACGGAGGCAGAAATCAATGTCATTCAGTGCAACTGTGAAGCTTTCGTCAAGTCCATGAAGCTGGTCAAAAATATCTCTTCTTACCATCAGGCAGGCTCCGGTGACTGCACTTTCATCCTGTGCAACACCAAGGCGCCACAAATATCCCATTGCATTTTTGTCATAACCGGTAAGGATATGACCTGCAAAGCCTGCGATTCCAACTACAACACCTGCATGCTGTACCGTGTTATCCGGGTACAGAAGCTTGGCTCCAACAATGGCAACATCCTCTCTCTGGCAGTATCCCATAAGATTCTCCAGCCACTCTGGTGTAATTACTTCCGTATCATTATTCAGAAGCAACAGGAATTCGCCAGTTGCATATTTTGCGCCAAAATTATTGATTGCAGAATAATTGAATACCCCTTCCCAGCGTACTACCTTCACCTGTGGGTAACGTTTCTCAAGCTCTTCATAATAGCGGAAAGTTTTCTCATCCTCACTGTTATTCTCAATTACAATGATTTCAACATTTTTCCAGGTACTCTTTTCCATAATGGAAGAAACGCATTTCTCCAGATCATCAGTGTGATCTTTATTTGGAATCAGAATAGAAACCTTTGGATTTCCCTTTATTGCAAAATGAGTCCGGAATACTACAGGGTTTCCGGTATATTCAACCTCTGCATCAATTCCCATACGCTCATAATGCTCTGCAAGAGCTTTTTCTCCTGCAATTACTGCATATGGCTTGTCATCCGGATTGCCTGCTGTAGAACCTTCGTGGCTTCTCCAGTGATACAGGATCTTCGGAATATGGCGGATATTCTTGGTATGCTCGGTGCATCTAAGCAGGAAATCATAATCCTGGGAACCGTCAAACTCTCCTCTTAAAAGTCCCACTTTATCCAGAAGTTCTCTCTTAACTACAACAAGATGGCAGATATAATTTACGCAATGCAGATAATCCGGGTTAAAGTCCGGTTTGAAATGCGGAAACAGCCGTTTTCCCTTAATATCAATAATATCTTCATCAGAATACAAAAGCTCTGCTTCCGGATGCTTCACAATCTCTGATGCCATCTGGAAAAGTGCTTCCTCTGCCAGAGTGTCATCATGATCAGAAAAAGTAATGTAATTACCGGTAGCAATTCCAATAGCCGCATTGGTGTTATCAGAGATCTGCAACGGCTTCTCATTGTAAACAACACGGATTCTGGAATCCTTTTTCTCATATTCTTTCAGAATATCTTTAATTGGAGAATCTGCACCGCTTCCATCGGAAAGGCAAAGCTCCCAGTTGCTGTAGGTCTGTGCAAGAACAGAATCCACCAGGGATTTCAGCAGATACTTATCTGTTTTGTACAGAGGAACTACAATGCTGAACTTAATATCCTCTTTGAAAACAGTCCTTCTCTGTCTGTTCAGCTCCTGGCGTGTAACCTTATTCTCCTTCATCCAGGTTTCATACAGCCCGTCTTTCTGTTTTGGCGTAACCAGCCTGTTCATACATTTTTTCAGCATGGGAACAGCACCGTGTGCACGGTAGTAAACAGCAGCTTTCTTGCTGTAGGTGCTGATTTTTCCAAGAGCTTTGCTGGTGGAAGTGGTACCGATCTTATAAACGTTTTTATTTCCTTCCTGGTCACGGATCACGAAATAAATTTTCTTTCCGGTAACATTCTCAACACGAATGGAAAATCCACATTTCTCTTCCACCGGGCATTCTCTGTACATTTCCACAACATCCATTCTGTTGCAGCGTTTTACTTTCATTTCCAGTGGCTTTTTGTTTTCATCAAATACCTTGATCTGCACAGGAGTTTTTCCAACTGCCCATCCGCCCAGTCCTACTGCATTCTCCTTTGGAGCAAAAATAATGGCATCCAGGAAGAACTGTGGCTTTCCCTGCTGTCTGGCAATTTCCTTAACATTGGACTTGTACCACAGGCGGCGTTTTTCCCCATTTACCGCATAAATCTTAATAACTTTATGTTTTTTCAGATCTGCAGGAAGTGCAAGAAGTACATCTACCCATTTTCCGCCTGGAAACTGCTCATCAAGTGTTCTTTCTCTTGGAGATAAAACGATTTTTTCTTTTACAGTTGACTGAAGAGGTTTTCCGTCAATAAAACTTTCTATGGTACCTTCTTCTGAGATAATGCCGGTAATCATATAGGTTTTACTGTCATTCAAAAGAAAACGTTCTTTTTCTACCAGCAGTACTTTTTGACTCATTTTATTTTCCTCTCTTTTTCATAACCTTTTCGTAAACAACCTGAATCTTAGGTTTGCTTTTTTCTGCAAAATCTCTTGCCTGCTCTTCCATAAGCTCTTTTACCCTGATTGTCTCATTCTTCTGTTTTACAATTTCATTTTGCAGATTTCTTACACAGTCAAGCATATCATTGCTTTCCAGATGTATTTCCATTTTTATTGTCAGCTTTTTGGCGCCGTGGGGCACTGTAATATTTTTGATATGAGGATCGTGTCTTGAAATAAATGCCCAGTTTCCATACAAAATACCATCTGGAACTTCCACCCCCTCAAAGGATGCCTCTCTGCCGTCAAAGGACAGCTCCTTAATCTGGACTGTACATGCATTATCACCTGGATCAATCCGCACCTTACGGCAGTCTGACGGGAGATCAATGGTATAATCCGCATGCCTTGACATAATCGGTCTTTTTACAGAAAACTGCTCATAATATCTGCCTTCCTCATCCCCGAAATACACCTGCAGAACTCCGGTGGACTCCACAGAAAGAAAATCCATTCCAGGTGTCATCATTCCATACATTTCCCGCATGGGAACATGATTTCCTGTAATATAATTCTGGAAGCCTTTTTCCATCTGTTCAAAGCTTTCTCTCATAGTCCTGCTGATTCCAAATTTCCGGTAAAACAGTTCCACCTCCAGAATCTCACGCATACTGTGCGTCCGGATATAATAATGGATGATCCGGTAAAGAACATATTCACAGGGAACAGGAAATTCAAAAGTCCATTCATAATCCAGTAATGTGACTGGTTCTGTCAGCATTACATTGTCACATATTATATCAATATTAGTCAGCGGCGCACAGGTAAGGTTCTCCGGCAGCGCCACTTTTCCAAATACCTGCTGGAATTCTTCTGTCATTTCAAATGGCTTCTGGCTGTGCACAAGTTTCACCTGTTCCAGAAACTCCATAAGTTTACCGGAAGCAGCTTCTGTCTCACCAGCCTGAAGCAGACTGTCCAGATATTCGGAAAGACTTCTTGCTTCCAGATATTCCAGTCTCACACCTTCTGAAGTTTCCTGACACTTATTACATTCGTATGAAATCTGCTTATATTGCTGGTCCAGTTTCTGATTCCATTTTATCAGATTCTTCACATGCTCCTCTCCCTCTGGATAGAGGGCAGTTTTCAAAAGCCAGCGCTTTTTATTTTCTTCCAGAATGTCTGTACGGACTGCAAAACGCCTGCTTCTTTCGTTGGAATATTTACTGAAAATGATTTCTGCCATTATCCGTCCTTCCTTTCCACAAGCACCAGGAATGAATTGGAAAACTCCGAAAAAAGTCCGGCATCTACCAGGGAATCATATACTCTCGCCTCATTAAAAAGCTGAAGCCTTGGTCTGTCAAAGTTACAGGAGTTATCTTTCAGCTCTCCCTTTTGAGGAAGTCGCTTATCAGAATAAATAGTCATTGGAAATTTGTAATCCGGATATGGATAATAGAACGTAGTCTTAAAATCCCCAGCCCGGTCAATAAGTCCCTGCAGTTCTTTTCTCGAAAAAGTTCTTACACCCTTTGTGTTTGGATAGTTTTCAAGCCCTTCAAAATATTTTCCTGTATGATCTTCTGTACATCCTGCCCAGTATTTCAGCCCCAGACGGTTTTCTATGGCAATGACCAGCTTTCCCCCCTCTGCAAGATGTCCTGCAATACGGCGGAGCATTTCCACGTAAGGCTCCTGTGTTCCGATATATCCCTCTGAATATTCAAAAACACCTATGAGGGTAATATAATCGTATTTCTCTGTAAGACTGACTTCTATATCCTGAAAATTGCCCACCAAAATTTTTACATTATCGCAGTCCTGGTTTCTATAGGCATTAATAGTGCTTCGCATTTTTGACAGATCAATGCAGGTCACACTGCCTGCCTTTTTCGCAAGGACACCTGTAATAGGGCCGCAGCCAGAACCGATTTCCAGAACTTTGTCTGTTTTCTTTATGGGAAGCCATTCCAGAATATTCTGTCTGATGTGTGAAAAATGATACAGCACCGGCCAGCTGTTTCGCTCTGCGATCACACTGTTTAATTCTTCATCTTTGTAATTACGGGCAATCTCCAGAAGTTCTTCTTCTACGGATCCATCACTATACAGGTCTTCTCCGGGATAAAACTCATAATCCAGTGTTACTTTTCCGATTTTTTCCTGCATATATTACTCTTCCTCCACTGACACTTCGGAATTCATATCATAAAATCCAACCGTATTCTTCGTAGATACTACGGTAATGTTACATGCATCGTACAGGCGGTGGAACACAGTGAAATCACCATTCTGGTAGCCTGTGCATCCAAAGGAAAGAAGATACTCTCCTCCCTGCAGGTTCATTTCCTGTTCAAAAGTAACTACACACTCTCTGCCTACACCTGAATTTTCTACATTCACACCTTCATACATGGTATTAGTTCCGGTAATCTCCGTTCCCTGAATATTTTTGAAGGTAAATGCCATGATTGGCTGCTGAATGCTTTCGTTAAAATGAACACGCATTTTAATTTTGAATTTGGAACCCTTTTCAATGGTATTGCTCTGGCGTCCTTTGGAATCTAATACTACGAAATCACAGATTTCAGCCTGCTTGTCTCCATATTCCAAAGTGTTTGGGTTGACCTGGAAACCGCTTCTCCAGTCTGTTTCTGAGCTTACAGGGGCACTCTTCTCATCAACTGCCTGTTTTACCGGATCCTGATGTACCAGAAGCTGTTTATACATATCTACCATTGCTTTTGGTGAACCTTCGTCCAGTTTCTCACCCTGATTAAGCAGGATAACACGGTCACAATACTTGGAAACGCTTCCAAGATCATGGCTTACAAACAAAATCGTTTTTCCCTGTTTTTTAAATTCCTCAAATTTATGATAGCATTTCGCCTGGAAAAATACGTCTCCAACAGACAGTGCCTCATCAACCACCAGGATTTCCGGATCAATGTTGATGGCAACTGCAAATGCAAGACGCACAAACATACCACTTGAATAGGTCTTTACAGGCTGATGGATAAAATCACCAATATCTGCAAAGCTTAAGATTTCATCCAGTCTTTCATTAATTTCATCCTGGGAAAATCCAAGCATGGTACCATTCAGATATACATTCTCAAGTCCGGAATATTCCGGGTTGAAGCCTGCTCCAAGCTCCAGAAGTGCTGAGATTCTTCCGTGTACAGATACTTCTCCTGATGTAGGCGCAAGTACACCTGTAATAATTTTCAGAATGGTTGATTTACCGGAACCGTTTGTTCCGATGATACCAACACATTCTCCTTCTCTTACGTTAAAGCTTACATCGCGGAGCGCATAATGTTCTCTGTATCTTTTCTTTTTTCCGAAACCGAAAGAATCCTTCAGACGGTCTGATGGTTTACTATAAAGCCTGTACATTTTGGACAGGTTTTTTATTTCAATGGCATTTTTACTTTCCACATTATTCCCTTTCTATTTCCATGCATTATAAAACATCTGCAAAATGAATGCGAAGACGTTTAAAGATCCAGTTTCCAAACAGGAAACAGATGATGGCAACTATCCAGAAATAGATAGTCCAGTTTGGTCTTTCCCAGAACCATCTCTTGATAATAAACGCATCTCTGTATCCGGATACAATATAAAACATGGGATTTAACTGAAGTACTTTGTACAGGGTACTCTCTGTACCAATCATGCTCTCTGCCACCCACATGATAGGTGTGATCCACACGCCGATCTGAAGAAAGATTCCGATGATCTGTCCCAGGTCACGGAAAAGCACCACAATAGCACTGGTAGCGTAGCACAAGCCTGTTACAAAGAAGAATGTACATGCACTGTAATATAAAATCTGCAGGTAATACAGATCCGGAAATCTTCCATTACAAACATACAGAATGATTGCTAGTAAAACAAAAAATCCATGTACAAACAGTGCAGAAATAATCTTGACTACCGGAAGTACACTGATATTAAACACTACTTTTTTTACCAGATAATTATACTCGATCAGCGCATTGGTTCCTCCTGAAAGTGCATCAGAAAAGAAAAACCAGGGAACCATTCCTGCAACCAGATAAAGCACAAATGGGACTCCCAGCTCATCTGTGTTGGATCGGAAGCCCACTGAAAATACAAACCAATATACTAAAATTGTTACGATTGGCTGAACAAATGCCCAAATTGTGCCGAAATAAGAACCAGCATACCTGGTCTTAAAATCATTTTTTGCCAGTTTCATAACCAGCCGGCGGTTCCTGTACAGATCCACCGGCAGAGAAAAAATCGTCTTAAGCATTTACTGTCTCCTATCTCTGAAGTTCTTTCAGGCTTCCCCATTTCTGGTCTTTGTCGGAGAAAATCAGTTCCATTCCTTCCGGGATAGGCCACTGAACATTGATATCCGGGTCATTCCAGATCAGGCCGCCTTCATCGTTTGGATGATAGAAATCGGAGCATTTGTAAGTAAATTCTGCATTTTCAGACAGAACAAGGAATCCGTGTGCAAATCCCTTCGGAATAAAGAACTGTTTCTTATTCTCTGCTGAAAGAAGGACACCGTACCATTTTCCATAGGTTTTGGAACCTTTTCTTAAATCTACTGCAACATCAAATACTTCACCGTTTACAACACGGACAAGCTTATCCTGGGGATAGTTCAGCTGGAAATGAAGTCCACGGAGAACGCCATAGCGTGAGCTGGACTGATTGTCCTGTACAAACTCTACATCAATTCCTGCTTCTTTGAAATCGTTGTAGTTGTAAGTTTCCATAAAGTATCCTCTGGAATCTCCGAATACAGTTGGCTCGATTACTTTTAATCCTTCAATATCATCGCAGTTTGTTACTTTAATTTTTCCCATTTTCTTATCTCCTTATCATTCTTTGTATTGTTTTATGCAAATTCCGTATTTATTAAATACGGATACAAGACCTGCACTATTGGTAATCCTCTCATGCTGTGCACGGGTTCCGGCATCAGCACCTTTTCCACGATGGAAGTAATACTTATTACCATTTATGGTGTGCCAGCCTTTATAAGCCTTTCCGTTACTTCCAAAATAATAGACCTTCGTTTTTCCATCTACTTTTATTTTTACCAGTTTGTTGGTAACTCTCACACCATTCTTGTCAAAATAATAGATAATGCCTTTTGGATTCATATGTTTATAATTTTTCTCCATGGCATAGGTTTTCTTATTAAAATAATAATATTTGCCGGCAATCTTACTCATTCCTGCTTTCGCCTTGCCGTCAGAACCAAAATAATATGTATTTCCATCTTTGGTTACAAATTTACGCTTCACCTGCACACCGTTTTTGTCAACGTAGTAAGCGCCCTCATCTGTCACAATCAGCTTACTTTTGTACATATGGCCGTCAACTTTGCTGAAACAGTAATTTTTACCATCAATTTCCTTCCAGCCAGTTACTTTTGTATTGTTTACATAATAGTAACGATACTTTTTCTCCACAGACCAGCCGTTTTTCACTTCTTTTGCAGGAACGTAGTCCTCTTTTGCCTTCCAGCGCGGAACAATCTTTTTGGTATAGTCCACATAGCCAAAATCCAGATCTACATTATTATATTCCGGTACTCCGCGGATCAGCTTCTTGGTTGAAATCATTCCTGGTACTTCATCACCTGCTGTAGGCTGCCAAATAGTATATTTATAACGGCTGGAATCTGGTGCCAGTATGTGATCTCCATAGCAGGCGATCCATACATCCAGTCCGGAGCCTTCCAGAATGCTCCAGTCTACATAATTGTTATACCAGTTCAGATTCATATAAAGCATAGGCGTGTATCCAGCTTTTGCCACCTCACCGCAAAATGCCAGCGCAATCCTGGATACCTCTGATGGACTGCATGTACCGAGTGTAGCCTCATCCTCCAGGTCAAAAACCACAGGATAGGATACCTTGTGTCCCTGCATCTTGGTGATTGCAGTCTGGGCTTCCTGAAGTGCCTCCTGAGTACTCCTGGCAAGGCTGTATACATAAGTTCCTACAGGTACCCCTGCTGCCTCTGCCTGTGTCATATTGTATTCATACTGATAATCTATACGATTGGCACCGTAGGAAATACGGACAAATGCAAAATCCAGATCCTTCCTGGCTTCTTTCCAGTTGATGGTACCCTGCCATTCGGAAACATCCATTCCTCTGGTAATCGCACCCTCTACCTTCTCTCCGCTGCCATTATAGCATACACCTTTGATCTTTTTCCATGCTTTTTCAACTGCTTCCTCTGCTGCACCAACTGCCGGCACGCCTTCATTTGGTGATACATAGCTGCTTCTGTCCTGAGGTGCAAGACCTACGTTAGCATAAACAGTCTGCGCCGTCATCCCTCCGGCTCCAAGCATTGCTGAAAGTACGCCTACAGACAGCCACTTTTTCCACTTTTTCATTTTCCCTCCTGATATTCTTCTACTGTAAAAAAGATTACCGTTTAGAATGTTAAAATTGTGTTACTTTGTTATTATACAGTCTCTTTTTTCAAATTTCAACGTTATTCTCCAAAACTATAAAATACCCTCCAAAACGAAGGGTATTTTATGGTTTGTATTATGAATTTTCTACAATAATTATGCGTTCGGATCGGTAGGATCATAGTATCCACCGTTCTTCATTCCCTGAAGCGGTACAATTGCACGACGTCCAAGAGGTCCTTTGAAAACTTCATCAGCTTTGTAGGTTCCGTCAAAAATATGAATGGTTGCACCGTTACAGTTGTCATATACCCATTTTGCATCTCCTACGCAGGTACGGATGCATCCATGAGAAGCCGGACTTCCAAGTCTGTAATATGCACTTACCGGCAGATTATAGCTGTTTGCAGCACCACATGCAATAGAGTGAACAAAAATTCCACCCTCGCCTGCATTATCTACATGTGTACCGTACTGACCCCAGGATGGTCCCATTAGTGCCTGCCATCTGCTGTATCTTGTCAGACGATAGGTTCCTTTCGGTGTAGGAGTTCCCGGATTTCCAACGGAAACACGGATAGATTTAACCGGAATAGTACGTGCAGAATCTGCATAAACAGTCATGACGCCATTTACACGGTCAACTTCTACAGTATATGGACCTGCATATTTATCTGTCACATCATTGATACGGTATCCATCTGAATCAAAGTAATAGAGTTTACCATCAATCCATTTGGAGCTGTTGGTTACATAGCCCGGTGCATCCGGATTAATATAGCGAACCAGGTTTTTGGAATTATCTGCAATCACCCATCCGGTAATAAAGTTTCCATCACCATCAAGATATCCATATGTTCCATCTTTTTCAACAAAATCATTGGTCACAGATATCATGTTCTTAAAGCAGTACCATCTTCCGTTTATATACTGCCAGCCGTTTGTGCAAAGTACACCGTTAGCATCCGCATAATAGGTGTTTCCCTGATAAATAAACAGCTGATCTCTTACCATCTGTCCATTTCTGGTTTCTGAAGTGGATGGCTTAAAGAAATAAGTATTTCCATTCAGCGTAACAAGACCGCTGGCAATTCTTCCATCTGCTTTTAAATAACAGTCATCTTTTAATCTGTTTGCATAAATAATTCCTTTGTCACTGAACAGGAACCAGCCATAGAAATTGCCATTATTAAGAACCACTTTCTGCCAGCCTGTTTTCTTCACAATGCAGCCAGGTGTTGATCCAAAATAATATAATCTGTTATTCAGATCCGGGCAGCGGTGCCAGCAGTTTTTCCATGATGCTCTTGCACCAGTCTTGGTCACATAATACTGTTTATTCTTATATGTAACAATACGATTCTTATACGGACGGCCATATTTATCTGTCAGGTAAACCTTTCCATCTGTTGCTTTATTCATACCATTCTTTACAATATAGCCATTTTTGCCAAGAAGATATGTAGTACCGGCCTTTTTCTTTCCATCAAGGTCCGTAAGCATTGTTCCATGATTTACAAGTTTTCCGATCTGTGTCTTATCTGTTTTGCCTGTATTATAATATCTCCAGAGTTCACCTTTTTTGCCCTTCAGTTTCAGCCATCCATCATGGAACATTTTGCCTGGAATTTCATCTGCTGATGAAGCTGGCTGGAAATAATATTTGGAAGACACACCATTTACCTTCAGGGTAATATTTCCTGTTCTCGGTGCTCCCTTAGCATCCAGACAATAGTATTCACCCTTTATCTTGAAATATCCGGTATAAGTATTATTGGCTTTTGCAGTCTTGTTCAGCTGTGAAACACGAATGCCTTTACCATCTGTTCCAAAATAATGGAATGCCTTGCTGTCTCTCATCCAGATCCAGCATTTTCTCTTCTGGCGTCCGACAGAAGATTTCCACGGTACCATTTCTGCATTCTGGGACTTATATTCGCCATAAGCCTGCGCATCTGCTACAGTGGAAAAATAATATTCCCCGGCAGCCACTTTAGGGCTGAAGTTCTTATCTACTGTAACAAGACCTGTCATCAGATAACCATCAGCATCAAAAAGATATCTGCTGGTATGTCTTTTACCCTTCTCTGTTTTGGTTGTAATCAGCACAATTCCATCTGCAGCCGTATAATAGCTGTTCTGAGTATTTGCCTGTCCTACAGCCTCCTGTGCGTCCTGTGCATCCTGTATTTCATCCACCGGCTGTGCACTCTGTACTTCTTCTACCTGCGTTGTATCTGTAACCGGCATTCCCTCAAATTCTGCTGCACTTACCTGCTGTACATCAGCAGACTGAACCGCTGATGCAGATTTGGAAGTTTTTTTATGGAGACGGAATCTTCCATCAGAAGTCTGCTCCCAGTCTGTCCATTTTACTACTGTTGCGGTAGCAGCAGCACCTACCTCCGGCACATCATCCGAAATTTCGGTTGCTTCAACAGAATTCCCATCCTCAAAGGACTGAACCTGTAGTTCAGTATCCAGCTGGGTATCTTCTCCTGCTGAAATAAATCCGGACTCAAAATCATCAGTTTCTCCCGCAGCTACTGTTTCCTCGCCTGATGAAACGTTGCTGTCATTTTGCTGATTGTCTGATGGGATGTCAGCATCCGTCTGCGGATTATCGGACGGAATACTGTTGTCCGTCTGTGGATTACCGGATGAAGTGCTGTCATCCGTCTGTGGATTACCGAATGAAGTGCTGTCATCCGTCTGTAGATTACCGGACGGGACACTGTCATCTGTCTGTGGCTCCTCTGCCGGCTGTTCTGATATAAAACCGGAATCAAATCCACCATCCAATGCTTCTGCACCAGCTTGCAGTCCCATACTCAAGCTAAGCATAATTCCTAACGCTGCAGCCACTACTCTCTTTTTCACTTTTTACTCCTCCTGTCTGGCACAAATCACCTCAACTGACAGCACACTCTGCCGATTGAGGTAATCTATGCTTATTTACTCTCCAAGCCCATTTTTAATAACTGTTACAAGATTTCTCAAAGCTTCTTCTTCGTCAGCACCCTCACAGAAAATCGTAATTTCCTCTCCGCACTTCACGCAGGCACCCAATACACTTAAAACACTTTTGGCATTTGCGGTTCCATTGCTGCTTCCATGATATTCAAAGGTTATCTGTGATTTGTATTTCATAGCCTCCTTACAGAGGATTCCTGCCGGTCGTAAATGAAGTCCGGATGGATTATTGACCTGTACTTTTTCACTTACCATGTCTTCACTTCCTTATCCATTATTCGCATCTGCATTTGAAATTTCTGAAATAGTCACATCTGCAACCACATCCTCCAGAAGTTCAAATCCTGTTGGCAATTTAACAGTTACCGGAATCTGGTAGCTTCCAACTCCCATATCTTCCAGATTTACAGAAGCCTTTACCTTATCCAGATCAAATTCATCCAGGTCTCCTGTTGTAGCTTTTACACGGATTTCTATTTTATCTGTCCCAAAAGTTACCTGGAGATTGTCAGCAAGATTCTTTACTTCAATCTGATTGGAAAGTAAACCATAAGAATGGCTTCCAATTGGCAAAATACTAACCTTGACCCATACGTCCTCACTGGTTCCGCTGGTCAGTTTCGTATCTTCCGGAAGCACATCCTTCAGACTGACTTTCTTTTCAATGTCAGCTGTCTCTCCGGAAATATCTATATCCTCTCCACCGATCCACAAAGTATTATCATTCTGCTTCAGGGTTTCCAACGCTTCGTCTGTGCCGGCAATACTTACGGTATCCGGAACAGTTGTAACACTTTCTACTTGATAGCCGTCAGCAGGTACTCCCACATAATTAGCACTGATATTCACGCCTGTGCGGATCTTCCAGAATTTGGTAGTAACCACTACTTTTGTATTATCTATGGTGAGATAGGACATTCTTCCTGCAAAACTATCCTGATTTTTGTCAATTATATTCAGTTCGGCCTCTTCGGTAAAATCTTTCGTTTTTCCATCTACATCGACAGTGGCATTTACTTTGTCTATTTTATTCACAAGAGATTTTGGTCCTGTAATCTTCACTTTTTCCGGACTGGCGGTCTGGGAACCGACTTCATATCCTTTGCCTGGCTGACTGGATCCATAATTCACATTTACAAGAAATTCCTGTGTAACCTTCTCTTCCAGTCTTACACTTAAGTACTGAGGTGTTACCTTGATATTATCAGGACTGATTCCCGGACAGGACGCTGTAATTGGCACCATAACCGGATTCGTATCCAGACTTCCCGCCTGCTGCAGATCTGCGGTCAGTGTAATATTTGCCAGAGTAATCTTTGTCAGAAGCCTTCTCTCCCCTGTAATCGTCACACGGATCGGTTCCGGATCATCATCCTGCATACACATCATATTTGCACTGTCCACATACGCTGTATTCTGCAGTTCCACCTTATCACCTGATATGGTAATACTCTTGGTGGATACAGGATTGTCTACATTCACAACCATAAACCAGATCATAAATCCAATGAGAACAGACATGATCTTCAAAGTAAAATTCTTAGTCAGCTTTGCTTTCTTCATGTTTCATTCTCCCCTTCAGCAAGTGACGTAATTTACTGTTATTAACTACTTTCTTATTCTGTGCTTTAAGGAGACCGGCAAGCTTGCCTACAGATGTAGTTTTTCCTACACCATTAACACCAATAAGCATAACAATAGATTTGCGGTTCTCAAATTCATATGCATTCTCGCCGAGATTCATCTTTTCCTTAATACTGTCAATAAGAAGCTGCTTGCAGTCAGCAGGATTCTTAATCTTATTCTCTTTAACCTTATTCTTAAGGTCGTCAAGAATCTCCTCGGTTGCAACAACACCTATATCACCCATAATAAGGGTTTCTTCAAGCTCATCATAGAAATCGTCATCAATAGATGAGAATCCTGAGAAAACAGAATCAATTCCGGA
>OLQK01000817.1_pt1 | contig 27182 bp, 23 predicted proteins | sample 1672501 | NCBI WGS metagenome assembly OLQK01 (sample SAMEA3136693, study PRJEB25190) | human gut metagenome | biome: human gut; feature: human-associated habitat; material: faeces | place: Austria | collected 2013
GCTTAGTCTGGCTGTTGTATATGGACCAATGATGATTGCAGAATATCTTCCTTATGGAATGCAAAAAGCATTAGATTTAATACCAATGGTAGGAAGTTCAACAGATATTTTCAGAACTAATACTTTTCGTATTTGGGGGAAGCTTATCTGGTCACCATATCTACTTATTACAATTCCTGTCTTGATTGGTATTCTATGTATGCCATTCGCTATAAAGAGCTGGTCAAAAAGGATGAAGGCATAAATAACAATATGGCAAAGAAAAGAGATAAAAAAAATAAGTTGCGAGGGAAATGGTTGAGAGGAATTATCATACATTTCAGGTATGATACAGAGGAGAGTGCATATGTGGATTTTATCAGAAAAAATGTGGTTTCATTTGAAACTGCTGTTTGCAAAAAATATGAGAAAAGCTGAAAGAGCACTTGCTTTCAGAATTTCTGGAAGTAAGTGCCCTTTTCTGACTTATTTATTGCTGCGCTATAGTTCCAAGTCTTTTACGAACCATCGGTCCAATGATCATTGCAATGATCATTTTGCACAGATCCGCAGGAATGAAAGGAATGACACAGACTGCAAGTGCTGCGCCTACCGTATATCCGGCCTGGAGGCAGAACCATGCTGTTCCAAATGCGTAGCAGATTGCAGTTCCAACGATCATTCCAAGGATCTGGATTCCACGGTTGGTGAATTTGTCGATGACAATACCTGCGATGATTGCCATTGGAATAAATCCGATGATGTATCCGCCGGTCGGACCTGCCAGTTTTGCCAGTCCACCTGTGAATCCGGAGAATACCGGAAGCCCTACCAATCCGAGCAACAGGTAGATCAGGTAACTTAAAGTTCCTTTTTTCCAGTCTAACAGATAGAGAGACAGGTAGATCGCAAAGTTAGTAAGTGAAATTGGCACCGGACCAATTGGAACAGATAATGGTGCGAGAATGCAGGTCACAGCTGCCATAAGTGCGGTTACGACCATAGCGTAAGTACTTGTTTTTCGAAATGTCTGTGTATTTGTATTGTCATGTGTCATAGTAAAATTCTCCTTATTATTTAATGATGTGCAAAGACGTTAAACTTATTAAGCGGACTCAATCTCATAAGTGAATCCGGCGTCTTCAATTGCCTGGATTGTATCTTTGATTCCCTGTCCGCCAGCGGTAAGATATCCTGAGGCAAATATGGAATCAACGACGCGGAGCAGATTTTTTTCTTCTCCTTTAAAATAAATCTCACGTCCTGCGGCACAGCGGATATCGGACTGTGGAACTAAAAGTCTTGCAAGACAGAGGACTTTCATGCAGTAAGCAGTTGTGAGAGCGGACATATCGGCGTGCTCTAAAGGTGTTCCCGGAATTGGAAGAAGGAAGTTGATTGGAAGTGCCTCCGGTCGGATCTCGCGAAGCTCCAGTAACATATCTACCACGTCTTCTTTGCTTTCGCCCATACCAATAATGCCGCCGCTGCAGATTTCAAAACCAAGCCCTTGAAGCATTTTTATATTAGCAACGCGCTGTTCAAATGTGTGAGTGGAACAGATGTTGTGATAATAAGCACGGCTGCTGTTCAAGTTATGGTTGATGCGGTCAAGTCCGGCTTCCTTTAACATCAATGCCTGCTTTTCTGTCAGAAAACCGATAGAACAACACAGGTGTGTTCCCTGTTCTTTCATTTTTCGAATTTTTTTAGCCAATTCTTCAATCTCTGCATCGGTAAATTTCATCCCACTAAGTCCGATACAGTGGCGTGACAAATGATGCTCATTGACAAAATCATTGTCTGCATATAATTTCTCATCTGCGACCCATTTGTACTTATCAATGTCAGCTTTTGAACGGCAGGACTGAGCACAGTAAGCGCAATCCTGAGAACAGTTTCCACTTCTGGCATTAGTAAGAATGTGGATACTTACATGATTTCCTTTGTATTTTCGACGCAGTTTTTCAGCCCGGGCAATCAGCTCATCTAGATTTTCATCCGGCGTGTTGAGTATTTCAATTGCTTCTTCACGTGAAAGCTGTGGATCCGTAGATGTATTTTGATTTGAAATCATTAGAAGTCCTCTCTTTCCTTGAGTAATTCATTTTTCTGAAATTTTATACAAGACATACTTTAACATGCAAAAAAACAAATGTCAACCATGTGTAACACAATGGTTGACAAATGATGTTAGTATGAAGCAATCAGCTGGTATTATGAAATCGTGATAATTTCTTCTGTACGATTCAGTGCTGCTGCGATAGTCGGCATCGGAATCAGCCCGGCATATGGCATCAGAACCACAAGAACGATGACCAGTGTAATGGAGTGTACCATTCCTGCAATCGGGGTACGACCTCCGTTTTTGATGTTGGCAGCAGTTCTTGCAATTGCACCGGTAGCCGGGATACCGCCGAATAGTGCGGATGCAATATTACCGGCTCCCTGAGCGACCAGTTCCATATCGGAGCGGTGCTTTCCGTTAATCATACCGTCGGCAACGACACAGGAGAGCAGCGATAACAGCAATCAGAGATCCTGGAATCTTCTTGAAAATGTAAATAAAAGCGGCATATACAGTAGAAGTAATTGTTGAAAAAATGAAGGTTATTGCTGAAAAGTGATAGCCTTTGTTTTATAATGAGGCTAAGTTAGATGATAAAAGAAAGTGGGATAAGCTATGACATTGGAAGAGTTGAAAGCATTGCCGAAAATAGAACTGCACTGTCACCTGGACGGTTCGCTGAGTCGGGAATTTCTGGAAAGCCGTCTTGGAAGAAAAGTAGAGCCTTCTGAAATTCATGTATCTGATGACTGCCAGAGCCTTCAGGAATATCTGGAGAAATTCGATCTTCCGGGACAGTGTCTGCAGGACGAGGAAGGACTGGAGCTGGCAGGGTATGACGTATTAAAAAGTATGAGTCAGGAAAATGTCCGGTACGCGGAAGTGCGGTTTGCCCCGCTTTTATCAGAAAATGAAAACTTAAGCTGCGGTCAGGTGATAGAGGCAGTCATTCGGGGGATGAATCGTGGAAAAAATGAGTTCGGTGTGGATTATGGCATTATTACCTGTGCCATGCGCCATCACAGCTATGAGGAGAATCTCCGTATGATCCGGACAGCAAGAGAATACCTTGGAAATGGTGTGTGCGCGGCAGACCTTGCAGGAGCTGAGGCCATCTATCCGATGTCAGAATTCATGGAGTTATTTGGACAAGCAAAAAAGCTTGGAATGCCATTTACCATTCATGCCGGGGAGTGTGGAAACGTGCAGAACATTCTGGATTCCGTAGAGGCAGGAGCACTTCGAATCGGACATGGAATCGCCATGCGAGGTAATTCAGAAGTCCAGAAAATGATCCGGGAAAAAGGAATCGGTGTCGAGATGTGCCCGATCAGCAATCTTCAGACGAAAGCTGTAGAAAGCGAAAGCCAGTATCCGCTTCGGGAGTTCCTGGACAACGGGATCAAGGTGACGATTAACACAGATAACCGGACCGTCAGCAACACAACCATGACAAAAGAATTGCAATTTATTCAGGAGCATTATAGAATTACCGATGAAGAGATTCGGTTGATGATGAGAAATGCAGTAGATACAGCATTTATCCATTGAATCCAGACGAGTAAAGGAGACTGACAGATGGTTACATTAAACGATTATTTATATTCCGGGGATACGATCTTTAAAATTATACAAAATTATATGACAGATTTGAGAAAAGAAGCAAAGCGGACACATAATGAAATCGACCTTGTGCATAGCAATTGTCTCCTTCAAGTACAGGAAATGCTGGAGCACAACGATTTCCTGACTTCCCAGTCACAGAAAATCCGGGAATTTTACAAGTACATGGCAAAAGAATTTCCATTTCTCGCCTTTACATTTCGTGGAAGAATCAAATCTTTGATACGTACAGAAGAAAAATTCAACGGCTACATTGTGGAATACATTTATAATTATTATGAGGAACATGGAACATATCCGGCTGTGGCAGATTTAAAAGAAAAACTGAGCTGTTTTCGGGATATTATCGCATATCGGATTGTAATTGCATTGCCGAAATGTCATCTGAAGCCAGGACAGAATCTCGAAGAGAAAGAGATGAAATATCTTTATCAGATAGCCAATGCGCTGCCGGGATTTCTGGAAGAACGCGGCTTTACAGCCGAGCCGGCAAAAGGAGTCCGGGAGAGTAAATCAGACTTGCTGAACGGCGAAGTAAAGCCATATTACAGAGATTTCATATCCAACCCGACCATGTACGGTTATCAGTCTTTACATATCACATTTTATGATAATACGTCCAGAAGCTATATGGAAGTGCAGCTTCGAACAAAGAAAATGGACGACATCGCGGAAATCGGACCGGCGAATCACTTGGGGTATGAGAAGCGTCAGGAGCATGAACGAGCAAGAAGAGATGCAGTTCCAAAAGGGGAATGCATTTACTTCGATGAGGCATACGAGCGAGGAATGAAACTTTTTAATTTAGATTTAAAAGACCTTGATGTTAATATGTTCGCAGCAATGAATAACAGCCTGATTAACGACGGCTGCGGACTGTATCGTGGGCGCCTCATTCTGCCATATGAACATTTGTCCAGATTTCAGAACGATTTGATTGATTAAGGTGGAAGAAAATAGCAATTTTATAGAAAAACTTTTGCAGAGAGACAGTTTCTGACATTTGCAAAACGTATAATGGCATAAGAAATGAGCCGATACGGAGGAGCAATATGGAAGAATACAAGAATGGCAAAATCGAGCGTGTTCTCGGAATCTATACGAAACTACTGAACGGGTACATTGTAAATAAAGCAGCCGAAGCCAATGAATATGGAGTAAATGAACGAAGTATACAAAGAGATGTTGATGATATTCGAAATTATCTGGAATTAGAAGCAGTTAACAGTGGTTGCATCAATAATGTCATATATGACCGCCTGAATAAAGGATACCGTTTGGAAAAAGTACAGAAGAGAAGTCTTACAGACGAAGAAATTGTGGAAATATGCAAAATACTTCTAAAAAGTCAGGAGATAGATAGTCAGGAAATGTCGAAAATGGTCGAAAAGTTGATTTCCAGCTGTGTTCCCAAAAACAATAAAAAAATTATTTTAGAATTAATCAATCAAAAATAATTCAGATAAGTGAATTCTGATAATATATAGAAAAAATGACCCAAAAAATAATTAAAGAAATAGTCAAAGAAATAATTAAAGAACAGGACAATATATTGACTTGAATTGTCGGAAAATGTATAATTATCTCATGAATTGTTACCAAAGAGGTTGCAGAAAATGAGACGGTTTTTGGGGAAATGTTATCAGGAAAGCAATAAAAATAACAAAAGAAAGAATGCAGGACGCACTACCTTGGGGTAGTGCGTTTTTCTATGGAGAAAATCCATGGATAATTAAATATAGTCAAAAAATATTCAGATAGACAGAATCTGACGTTCTGAAAACATATAATGACAATATAAGAACCAGAACGGGAGAGAAGAGTATGATAGACGATTATAAAAATGGAAAGATAGAGAGAATTTTAGGAATATATACGAAACTACTCGGTGGAAATATCGTCAATAAGCTGAAAGAAGCACAGGAATATGGTGTGAATGAGCGGACAATCCAGCGTGATGTTGATGATATCAGAAGCTATATGGAAAGCCAGGCGGAGAAAACGGGATGCATAAATTCCGTGGTTTACGATCGTATAAAAAAGGGATATCGTCTGGAGCAGATTTACAAAATGAAACTGACGAACAGCGAGGTTCTGGCAGTCTGTAAGATTCTTCTGGACAGCAGAGCATTTACGAAAAAAGAAATGACAGATATGTTAGACAAACTGGTAGCCTGTTGTGTGCCGAAAGAGAATCAGAAGATGGTCACGGACCTGATCAGTAACGAAGAGTTTCATTACGTTGAGCCAAGACACCGGACACAGTTCATCGATACAATGTGGGATATCGGACAGGCAATCCGAGAGAGCCGGTACATAGAGATACAGTATTTTAGAATAAAAGACAAGTCAGTAGTGACCAGAAAAGTGAAGCCGGTAGCCATTATGTTCTCGGAATATTACTTTTATCTGACAGCATTTATCGATGACGAAGAAGTAAGAAAAGACTTCGATGTGATAAATGATGCATTTCCGACCATTTATCGAATGGACCGGATCAGGAAACTTAAGGTACTGGACGAAAGATTTCATATACCATATGGAAGCCGTTTTGAAGAAGGCGAATTTCGAAAGCGAGTACAGTTCATGTACGGTGGAAAACTTCAAAAAGTGAAGTTCAAGTATTCCGGAAATGATGTGGATTCGGTATTAGATCGTCTGCCTACAGCAGAAATTGTAGGAGAAGACGATGGAATATATACAATAAGCGCGGAGGTGTTTGGAAAAGGAATTGACATGTGGCTGAGGAGCCAGGGAGATATAGTGGAAGTGATATAGAATTAGGAGGAAACACTATGGGATTATTTGGTTTAGTTAGAGAGATTGGAGATAACATTTATGCGGAGGTGGCCTTAGCTACGGCGGAACCTGCATCAGATGAGACAATGAGAGAAGTATATGATTATTGGGGCTTAGACAAAGAAGATAAGGAACCATTTAGAGTAATCAAGTTTGATCTTAATTATGGACATGATAATGCAATGAAAGTAGTAGAATTGGCAGGAGATTTTTATAAATATAAAGCAGAAAGAAAAACACATGAAGAAATTGCTGATATTTTGCAGGTGCCGGTTGAGGATATTAAGTTGACGGAAAAAGCATTGATGGATTATGGAATGTATAAAATGCAGCAGGATAAAGATCAATAAAAAGGGGATAAACTTATGGAAAAATTATATAGCATATTACAGGAAATACGAGCAATAAATGATGCATATGGAATATCTAATGACAAAATAGATAAATTAGAAGAAGAGATGGGGCATGCAAAGGTATGTGTTCCGGTTATTGGTAAATTTAGTTCTGGAAAAAGTGCTCTTATAAATGCAGTCCTGGGATACAATAGAAAAATTTTACAGGAAAACATCACTCCGGAGACTGCAGTTCCAGCAGAAATATTATATGTAGATGATGAGGACAGAGTTATTATCACGAATAATGATGAAAGTGAACAACAGCTTACGGTAGATGAATATAGACATTTTGAGGCTGATGCTACAACAGTAAAATCTGCCAGATTAAATTTGATAAACGATTTTTTACAGAATATTCCAGATGTTATGATTGTAGATATGCCTGGATTTGAATCTGGATGTGAGATACATAACAAAGCAATCGATGATTATCTGCCTCAAAGCATGGCATATATAATTGCAGTTCCAGCGGATGACATGATTATACGAAGCAGTGTAGGAAATATTTTAAAAGAACTATGCCTGCATGATATGCCAATATGTGTTGCTATCACAAAATGTGATAAATGTGCAGAAGACGAGTTTGAAGTAAAATTTGAAAACATGAAAAATTCTCTGAAGCGATATATAGGAGACAGAGAAATTCGTTATTGCAAGACAAGCAGCAGTGAAGGTGAGATTGAAGATATTAGAGAATTTTTAGAGGGAATTCAGGATAAGTCCGAAGAACTGCTGTATAAAAAATTTAGCCAGAGAGTATTGCTGGAGATGAATTTTGCAGAAAATTATCTTACACAGCAAAAAAATGCAAGTGCTTTATCAGAATCAGAACTAGATGAAGAGGAAGAAAGAATCAAACAGAAGATGTCTGATTTTAGAAAAAATGTTCTGGAAGGAAAAGACGATTTTAAAACAGAGCTTGAAGAGTGCAAAGCTGCGATAAAAGATGATGTGGGAATGGCATTGGAATGTGTAGAATATTCTCTCACTACTATGGTATTAAATGGAGGCGACATAGATGATGCGTTAAATAATACAGTTAGAAGTGCCGTGACTGAAAGCACGAAAAAGAGATTGATTCCTGTAGTTGAAAAATATGTAAAAAAAGTTTCAAAATCAATGTCTGAGATGGATATCGGTGATATCAATATTGCTTTTAGTTTTGATGCAGATGAAATAAAAACTAAATTCAGTTCGAGTATAGTTGCAGCAATTGCTGTGAGTATGATTGCAACTCCGGTTATAGGTATCCTGGTAGGTCTTGGATCAGCGATTATAAATAAATTTCAAGGAGATAAAAAGAGAGAAGAAGCCAGAGCAAAGATTGGAGATAAATTAAGGAACGAAGTTTTCCCTAAAGTACTTAGACAGGTAGAGGAAGGTGTAGATCAGGTTATAAAAGAACAAATGCTGGAAATTGGCGATACTGTGGAAAATGAGATTGACAGGCAGCAGGATATTCTTGAAAAAGCAATGGCAGATGTAAGAAGTAGAAAAGAAGATGAACAGATTAAAAAAGAAAATTACGAGATAGATATCAATAATGATTTAGCAAGATTAGGAGAAATAAAAGATGAATTATGATGAAGAAGTATATGAGAAACAGTTGCAGAATTTTGAATTATTACGAAATATCATAAGACAGAATAGCAGTGAAGATCAGCTTAAGGTTGATTTGTCTAAGATTGATAAAATTATTAATAAAAATATACCGGATACATTAAAAAAGAATGCACCGGATGACTTCTATGAACTCTATGTAGACTTTAAATCAGAATATGAAAAGTTCAGAGATTTTATTCTTTATGATAAGTTAATTGGAAAGAATATTATCACTCTGGGTGGAGGATTTTCCAGTGGTAAATCAAGTTTCCTGAATGCATTGATGGGAAGAGTTGTACTTCCGGAAAATATTGATCCGTCTACTTCTGTTCCGACATATATTGTAAAAGGCGAAAAGCATGAAGTGCAGGGAATTAATGTTTTTGATGCAAAGATTCAGATTCAAACAAAGGACATTAAGAAAATTGCACATGGATTCGGTACCGTAAAAATAGAAGATGAAGATGATCAGGAGGAAACAGTTGGAGATGTAGTTACTTTAGGTCATGTGTTGGAAAGTATCTTTTTCTCGACTCCAATGCATATATACGATAATATAGCATTTTTGGATACACCGGGATATTCGAAACCTGATTCCGAAGAATATTCAGCAAAGACAGATGCTCAGATTGCAAAAGGACAGTTGAATTCCAGTAATTATATTTTATGGTTCGTACAAGCTGATGCAGGAACTATTACAGAGGAAGATATCAAGTTTATTCAGACATTGAGAGTGGATATTCCGAAGCTGATTATTGTGAATAAAGCGGATAAGAAAAATCTGGCAGATTTGAAAGAAATTATTAAGAAGATTAAATCAACGTTAGATTTAAAAGGTGTGCGGTATATAGATGTATTTGCATTTTCGAGCAAGCAGGATCAGATTGATGATGATAAGCTTTGCGAATTTATAGAAGCGGATACAGAAAAAATTAAAGACCAGATTGAAAAATGGAATCAGCAAATATATGAATCCAATTTTGCAAGAAACTTTAAGGTCATATTTACCAGATGCAAAGAGTTTTATGAAGACGAAATTGACGAAGAAAGCAAAAAATTGAATCGTCTGAATACTTCACTTACAAAGCTTTCAGCGGAAGATATTGATGAAGAAATATTGGAACCATTGCAACTATTGGTAAAAGATGCGAAGAAGAATGTAGATGAGCTGAAAAATATTAGAGAACAGTTGAAAAAACTTCAAGACGAGTTTTTTACAGAGATTAAATTTATATCTGATCAGGTTGGTATTTCTATGCCGGAACCATCAGAAATTGATCTTTTAAAAGACAAAATACAAGATCCGCTGGAACTTATCGAAGAGTACAAAAAAGAAAAAGGAATCAAGACAGACGAATCGCTGGTATATATGCTGGAAGAAATGTTCGAAGATGTGAAGCCGGTGATCAATACTCAGATGGGTGGAAGTGAGTATCAAAATGAACTGGTAGAAGTGCTTCAGGATATTTGTAATATTAAAGCAAGTGATATACATATTCACGATGTGTATAAAAACACAAAAGAATATGTAGAACTGATGAAAGGAATATAAAGGGCGGGGATAAAAATGTCAAGTGAACGTATAAAAAAATTGTGTGACTACATGGATCAAAATAAAGCAAAAAATTATCCGATAGAAAATGCTATGTTATATGAATCGGAAGATTTCATTAAAAACGGGTATCTTCGCATGTTGGCTGTTGTATTGCAGGTGGGAAATAATATTACGGAAGGTCAGCTAAATCTGTATAAAAGAATTGTAGAAGGTGCAAGTGCAGAAAATACAACAGAAGAGTATATGCGTCAGGCAATGGAGATTGAAATCCAGGAGTATACAGATTTTGTAAATAGCTGCAAAGAGGAACAGTTGAGATATCGCTTTTTATTAGATGCAATATTACTGGCAGCAGATGGTGATAACAAAGAAGAACAGTTAAAATTTATTGCGTCATTTTGCGAAGATATCAAAATGAGTAAAGAGGAGCTGGATTATTTGGCTTCAATGGCGAAAGCTATCTTAGAGCAGAGCGAAGCAGAATACGTAGATACATTTGTAGAAAAAAGTCTGGAAGATATTTCAGAAAATTTATTCGCAGAATATATGAATGCAATATTTGATAGACAGGACAAAATATACGCAAGTGATAATGCAGTTTTGTTCAGACCATTATCAGAATCAGACATTACAGCTACCAGTATAAAGGCAATACAGCAGGCGAAGCAGCCATATGTAAGAATTATTGGAGCACATATTAATTTAGATGAATGGAATCTTAGCCTTGTATTTAAAGAAAAAGAATATGTAATTTTTGAAGATTGTGTATTTTCTGGGGCAGGGAAAAATATGATTGCTTCTAAATTCAATCTTTTATATTTACAGAATTGTAAAAATGTACTGATATACAATTGTGAATTTAAAAATTTTGATACACCAGTGTTGTTGGTGGAAAAAGTAAGCGATATGCGGATAATAAATACAAAATTTGAAAAATGCATTTATTGTTATAAACGAGGTAGTGAGGATTGGAAGGCTCTTGGAGGAGTAATACATTCTGGAGAACCTGAATGTATGGGTGAAGTTCAAATGATTAGTTGTAAATTTGAAGAATGTGGAGGAAAGAATGTAGAAAATTATTATAGTTCCGAAGTGCTTTCTAATTGTAGAGTCAAAGCGGTAGAAAATCAATATATCAATTGCTGGAATTATCACCAGTGTTATAGCTATAATGGAGAGCAAGGGGAACTTAGAGATGGTACTAAAGATCCAGATGATGATTATAGAACATTATTTACTCCAACGTCGGAAGCTATAAATTGTACATTTGAAAATTCAGCTAAATTCACTTCATCTCGAGAGTCAACAGGGGAGATGGAGGTATGATAGATTTGATAGAAGTGCAACAGCAAGTACGAGGTTTAGAGAATGACATTCGAGCATTGGATATAAAAGTTCAAGCTGTTAGTGAGAGCTTAAACTACATACAGAGTAGTGGAAAGAAATCAGAGATTGATGATGAGAAAATTAGTTTACTGGCAAAGAATTTATCATTTGGAAATCACCCACTGAAAGATATTACGGATAATCATATCGTAAAACTATATGTCACAGTATTATTGAGCATTGCGATGCATGGGACGGAACAGACTAAAATACCAGATCAACTCATTTTTGTGCAGTGGATTTTGCAACAGACGAAAATCAAGAAAAAGCTATCCGACCTACTTGTTGATGTGTATAAGATAAATGATGCAACCTATGAAGAACTTAGAAAGCTACCGGAAGATATAAAAGAATCATTGGTTGTGGATATGTTTATAGTATCGAACTTGTCTGGCAGACGAAAAGGTCAGGAAAAGGTTGAAATCAATGAATATCTTTTGAGTGTGAAAGTTTTGGAGCGTTTGATTGTGCGGCATATGTAATTGCAGAAAGCCGAGATACAGCATTAACTGTTGCAAGTAATTACAATGCATTGATGCGAGGCAGGGATTCCAGTGTTCAGGCATCTCATATTAATTTGTGGTATGATCACCAGGAAACTGCTATTTTAGGAAAGTATATGAGTTCATTGGTGCATCCGAGATTTTGGAAAGATAAGGAGAATAAGATTATTGTTTCACCAGCTTCTATTGTTAGTGGAGAAGAGATTGCAATACAGATTGGCTTGCCAAAGAAATCTATTCCAGGAGTCACTGTTATCCCAATGGCACCATTTGGAAGAAATATAACGGAACCAGATAGCAAAAAAATTATGCGGCTCGGAAATTTATATCATATGGGACATGACGAAAGTACAGAGCAAGATGTAGCAAAAGAATTGAAAGTTAAACTGGATGTTGAAAGCTTATCTATGCATACATTTATCACAGGATCTACGGGGTCAGGAAAATCAACAGCAGTTTGCAGTATGTTGGATAAATTACTGGAAAATAATGTGAAATTCATGGTAATTGAGCCTGCAAAGGGAGAATATAAGAATCGATTTGGTTCATATGAAAACGTACATGTATATGGAACAAACGACAAAAAGATGCCATTATTACGAATTAATCCATTTAGTTTTCCGGAAGATGTGCATGTCTTGGAACATATTGACCGTTTGATTGAGATATTTAATGTATGCTGGCCAATGTATGCAGCTATGCCGGCAGTATTAAAAGATGCAATAGAAAGAGCATACGCGGTAGCGGGCTGGAATTTGAATACATCTGAGTGCAGATATTGTGACAGCAAAGGAAATCCATTATTCCCAATGTTTGTAGATGTGCTGAATCAGATAAATCGTGTTATGGATGAGTCTCAGTATTCTGATGACAGCAAAGGTGACTACAAAGGTGCATTGTGTACCAGATTAAAATCATTGACAAATGGATTATATAGCCAGATATTTACTTGTGACGAATTATCAGGTCAGGAATTATTTGATGAAAATGTAATTGTAGATCTTAGCAGAACGGGTTCCAGTGAAACAAAATCCTTAATTATGGGATTATTAGTTATGAAATTACAGGAGTACCGCATGTCTAATGCAATTGGCGGAAATGAATCATTGAAGCATGTGACTGTATTAGAAGAAGCTCATAATATTTTAAAACGGACTTCAACAGAACAAGTGAGTGAAGGTGCAAATCTTCAAGGAAAATCAGTGGAAATGCTTGCTAATTCAATTGCTGAAATGAGAACCTACGGAGAAGGATTTATTATTGCAGATCAGGCTCCGGGACTTATGGATTTGTCGGTTATCAGAAATACAAATACAAAGATTATCCTCAGACTTCCAGATTTGGAAGACCGCGAGTTAGTAGGAAGGGATTGATGGAATTATTATCTGGCAGGATGAGACAGGAAAAATATATGAATCCAGTCCGAATCATGAGGAAAAACAGATAGCAGGAAGCTTAGCAGAGTATATCGAATCGAAATAATAGCATGATGTAAAATATTAAGAAAATCAGGAGGAGTGTGAGAGACTAGGCTTCTCCTGATTTTTAGCTATGAATAAAGAGTGGAATAAAAAATGTCAGATGATAAGAAATTAAATATTTTAGATTTCATTGATTCCCCGGATATCCGGGAATTTCATAAAAATACAACATTTGCACCGGAAGAACAGGCAGTGCTGGTCGTGAATTCTGAAACGCATACCATCGAAGAGAAGATGGCAGCTCTGGAATATTTACTGGAGGCATATCCGGATTATGATGCACCGCTATATGGTGATGGCTGGGGCAGGAACTTTCGGGAACTTACCCAGAATACTCTGAAAAAATGGAAAGCGTTGCTGGCTGCCAGATATGAGAATGATGGCTATGTGTATATGGCGGAGCTTCTTGAAAAAGACACCGCTTATTGCTATAAAGGCTATGGGAATTTGTACACAGATTACGACAGCGCATACGAGTTTCTACAGAAGGAAAAACAAGAGTATCTGGATGATGGAGATGATACAGAGACGTATAGCGTGATTAAGCGGATACAGTTGAACCCAGAGCATGATGAAAATGCTTACCGGTATGGAGAATATTATTTTAATACGGAAAATAAACTGGTCAGAGTCGGTGGAGCGTTGGATGAGTTAGAGGAGATTGAATTATGGGATGAGCTGGAAAATGCCAGTTTCTTTCTGGAATTGCCATTTAAAGCCGGAGATATTGTCAAAGTAGAGACATTATGCAATCCGACTTATTACGGAGTATTTACCGGAAGATGGAAAAAGAATCCATACCCGAAATTTATAGAAATGACATGTAGCTTGGATGTCTATATCCCAGACAGAGATTTATTTGATTATACAGATGATACACCTGTATTAGGTATGACTTTGTGCAAAGAAGAGGAATTACCGGAGCAAGAGGCGCCGCTAAGACTGCTGAGTCAGGTTTACACAGGGGATATGGATATCTGCTCCATGTTGATGTACTATGGAAGAAAAGAGATGAATCGGGCACTTGAAGTAAAGTAAAGAGGTCCAACCAGACCTCTTTCGCATATACATTTATTCTGCCAGAAAGTACTGACAACGATTCCAGTAGTATTCCTGTTCTTTTTGAAATAATGAAGTCAATGCTGTCACGTCTTTTCCCTGATGGTATGATTTCAGGGCATCGAGATATTCTGGGCGATTAGCGTCTTCGATGATAAATGGAGCAATGCCATGATATAGACATTCACGGAAGAGAATCATACGCCCGGTTCGTCCATTTCCGTCTTGAAATGGGTGAATACTTTCATAGCGGGCATGAAATTCGGCAAGTATTTCTAGTGAAATATCCTGATTATTGTACCAGGCTAATAATTGTGACATTTCATCGGATACCTGGTTTGGAAGTACTGTTTCATATATGCCTATCATGTTAGGACGCTTTTTATAATCGCCGATTGCGTAGCCATTTGCGCGATCTTCAAATACCCCGCTTTTTAGCTCATAGTGAAAAGCTTTAATTAGTTCTTCTGTGAGTTCGAGGTCCAGAGTATCAAGCATTTTATTGAACATTAAGAAATGACCATTCATTTCTTCTACATCTTTTGCACGGTAATAGTCTTCAGATTTTGGGAGGACTCCGGTATCAAAGAGGGAGGCAGTCTGTTCCTCGGTCAGGGTGCTTCCTTCAATTTTGTTGGAGTTATATGCCATCAAACGCTGAGTAAATCCATAAACGCCAGAGCGGTCACGTTTTGAATGTTCGATTTTGAAGCGTTCTAACAAAAATTGTATAAATGCTGCAGTATTCATAGATTGAAATAGTCCTTTCTTTGCATATATTTTATTTATTGCATAAATATTATTGAAGAATATCCCATTGCTCTTTTCATTATAAAGTTTTCGATTCATCTTTGCAATAGAATATCTATGCCTACAGTTACATTTCTCTTCATATCGGATAGTAGTTTCGAACATGAAACACCGAAATGAGATGTCTTACGACTTAGAACTTTGAAAGAGTTGCAGATTACTTCTCTTAAAGTGGTTATAGATTATCACGAAATGTGTGGCTTTTCAACTGTTTCGTTATTCATTTTAGGAGATTTACGGAGATTTTAGGGTGTGTATAATTATTTGATTTTATTGACACTACTTAGCTATTATACTATAATTGTCCGCGGACAAAATAATGATTTTAAAGAATAGCGAGGACATTATAGATGAAGACGAAGATGACTTTACGGGAGTGGCTCCCGTTGATCGGTATGACGATTTCAGCGTTTTTGGTAAATACTTCGGAATTTATGCCGATTGGGCTTTTAACGGATATTTCTAATGAGTTTCATATGACGGAGGCTCAGGCGGGCGTGATGATTACAGCCTATTCCTGGACTGTGACGTTATTGTCGCTGCCGCTGATGTTGTTAGTGTGCAGGATACAGCCGAAGAAATTGCTGCTTGGAACGTTAAGTGTGTTTGCGGTATGTCAGGTGTTGTCGGTAATTTCAAGTGGCTTTACATTTCTTGTATTGTCACGTATTGGTGTGGCGTGTGCACATTCCATTTTCTGGGCGATCGCATCACCGGTTGCAGTTCGGGTTGTGGCGAAAGAGCACCAGTCAAAGGCTCTTAGTGCAATTATTACCGGAACGTCAATTGCCATGGTACTTGGAATGCCGCTTGGCCGAATGATCGGACTTCAGATCGGCTGGCGAATGACATTTTTATGTGTGGCAATAGTTTCATTTCTGGTACTTGGCTATCTGGCATTTGTTTTTCCGAAGCTGGAAGGAACAGAATCATTTTCCGTGGGACAGCTTCCGGAGCTTTTCAAAAATGCAAGATTGATGAGCATTTATGTAATTACATTTCTTGTGGCGACCGGATATTATACAAGCTACAGTTATATCGAGCCGTTTTTGCAGAAGGTAGCAAGGCTTCCGAGTAACTGGGTAACTATGGCATTGATGTTATTCGGAGTAGCGGGGCTTGGAGGAAGTTATTTGTTCTCAAGATATTATGATGATCATCGGTATGCTTTTGTTCAGACCGTTATGATTGGTGTTGTGGCAGCTCTGCTGCTCTTATATCCAGCTTCTGTCAATATGTATACCGTGATTTTGGTATGTGCTGGATGGGGACTGGCGATTATGGCATTTCAGGTAAGCTTTCAGGCAGAGTTGATTGGTTGTGTCTCTGCGGCTGCATCATCTGTTGCTATGGCAATCTTCTCAGGAATTTTCAATCTGGGAATTGGCTGCGGAACCTGGTTTGGCGGAACAGTGTATACAAAGATTTCACTGAAAGATATTGGATTTGCAGGTGGAGTGATTGTGGCAGTGGCGACTTTGATCTGCATGGCAAGATTTCGAGTTGGAGATAAAGCAGAAAGTGCATCATAGAATTTGATATGTAAAAAAAGAATCGGGATATCCTTTAATGAGGATAACCAGATTCTTTTTTATTATCCAATCCCGCCAAGTACGATTCCAAGAATCAGTACGATAAAGCAGATTGGTACATAGATGTATTTGCAGACAGGAATGAAGTATTTGGTGAATTTCCGTTCCCGGCCTTTATTGACTTGTTCTTCGACGTAGCTTTTCTTACATACCAAAAAGAACATGATTCCGGCGAGTCCCGCACCCAGTGGACAAATGTATATAGAAAGAATATCCATCCATGTGGAGACGATGCCTTGAATCAGAAGTGAAACGATGATTCCGATTACTGCAATGACACCGCATGCAGGTACGCGGGATAAATGTAGTTTTTCCTGTACCGTTGCAATTGGTGCTTCGTATAAGTTGATCAGTGATGTCATCCCCGCAAGGAATACGGCTGCAAAGAAAATGATTGCAATGATCCGGCCTCCCGGCATGGAACGAATCAGATTCGGCAGGAAGATGAATAATAGTCCCGGTCCTCCTTGATTTAACTGTGCTCCGGTGGTTGCCATAGCTGGAATGATGACCAGGGCTGCAAGGACTGCGGCGATGGTGTCAAAAAGTGCTACTTTTGCGGCAGAAGCGGGTATATTTTCCTTATCTGACAGGTAGGAACCATAAATCAGAGTTCCATTTCCCGCAACAGACAGGGAGAAAAATGCCTGCCCAAGAGCAAATATCCATGTAGACGGAGATGCCAGCATTTCCGGATCCACCCGGAAAATGTAGCGGTATCCGTCAATGGCTCCCGGCTGGAATGCAACGTAAACTGCCAGAATAACAAACAGGCAGAAGAAAAGCGGCATCATGATTTTACCGGCACGTTCGATTCCGCCCCCGACACCGAGCATGAGGATTAACATGCAGATAATCAAAGCGCCAATCTGCCATCCATTATTTCCAAATGCAGAAGCCATACTGCCAAAAGCAGTTCCATATTCTTCTACATTATCTGGGGCAAGAGTCGAACCGGTCAGGGTACCGATTGCATATTTGAAAATCCAGCCCATAACGACGGTGTATCCGATTGCCATTGCAAGGGAACCGAGAACTGGAATCATGCCAAGGGCTTCTCCGAGTTTTCGTTTGCCGTTTGCCTCGCAGGCGCAGCCAAATGCGTCGACCGGACCAGATCTGGTAGCACGGCCAAAGCTCATTTCTGCAATGACTCCAGTGAAGCCGATGAGGGCAACAAAAAATATATAAGGAATCAGGAAAGAGCCGCCTCCGTAAAGGGACACTCTGGTTGGAAACATCCAGATATTTCCCATGCCGACGGCGGAGCCGATGCAGGCGAGGATAAAGCCCCAACGACTGCCAAAAGATTCGCGATTGTGTTGATTAGTACTCATTTGATCTCTCCTTTAAATAACAACATGATTTGATTATAAAAGGTTGCAGGGAAAATGTCCACAATTTATAATAGAAGGTAACTATTCAGAACCCCTTGAAATAAGAAAAAATTGATGCGTCATGCTTGCATGTAAGTAGCGGTTTTTCTTATTTCAAGGTGACTCGAATAGAGTTACCACCCCACATATGAGCAAAATTAGCTGCGTAGCAGTGGAAAAGCACGAGTATCGTGCGGTTTTGCGAATTTGTGTGGTGGGGTTCTGAACAGTTATAGATGAAAGAGGAGTGTTGCCGTCTGAATCGTGTATGAACGGTAACAGGTAAGTTGGAAATTATGAAATGTAATATATCGAAGAAATGTGGTGGCTGCCAGTTTCAGGGTATTCCTTATAAAGAGCAGCTTAAGAAAAAGCAGAAAAAAGAACAGAGCCTTCTTGGAGCATACGGAAAGGTCTGTCCAATCATCGGAATGGAGAATCCATATTATTACAGGAATAAAGTGCATGCGGTATTTGACCGTGACCGGAAAGGAAATATTATTTCCGGTATTTACGAAGAAGGAACGCATAGAGTAGTTCCGGTGGAGAATTGCCTGATTGAAGACGAGAAGAGTCAGGAGATTATCCGGACGATTCGTGGAATGTTGAAATCATTTAAAATCCGGACATATGATGAGGACACAGGTTATGGACTTCTGCGTCATGTGCTGATCCGCCGAGGCTTTTCTACAGGAGAGATTATGGTCGTCCTTGTCACAGGTTCACCGATCTTTCCATCGAAAAATAATTTTGTAAAAGCGCTTAGAAAAGAGCATCCGGAGATTACGACCGTAGTATTAAATGTAAATGACAGACAGACAAGCATGGTTCTGGGAGAACGGGAAAAGCCGATTTTCGGTCCGGGGTTTATTAAAGACAGATTATGTGGCTGTATGTTTCGTATTTCACCGAAGTCCTTTTATCAGGTCAATCCGGTGCAGACAGAGATTTTATATCAGACTGCCATCGATTATGCCGGCCTGACAGGAAAAGAGACGGTGATTGATGCGTATTGCGGAATTGGAACGATTGGGCTGATTGCTGCGAAGAAAGCCGGTAAGGTGATTGGCGTGGAGCTAAACAAAGATGCAGTAAAAGACGCCAGGATCAATGCAAAAGAGAACAAGATTACGAATGCTGCATTTTATCAGGGAGATGCCGGAAGATTTATGGTCGAGATGGCAGCGAAAGGTGAGAAAGCCGATGTGGTATTTATGGATCCGCCGAGAGCCGGAAGTGATGAGAGATTCTTATCTTCTGTTGTAAAGTTATCACCGAAGAAAGTCATTTACATTTCCTGCAATCCGGAGACGTTGGCAAGAGATTTGAAATATCTGACAAAGCATCATTATAAGGTGGAAAAGATTCAGCCGGTTGATATGTTCCCGTTCTGCGATCACTGCGAAACTGTGTGTGAATTAGTACGTAAATAGGCGGTTTCTCGACTGTGTTCAGTGCGATTCAGTGAATTTGCCACCCATTTGCCGCTCACAAAAATAAAATTCAGAATGGCTACAATCAAACTAGCAGTTGTCAGTATAAACGTAGCTGAATAAGTAGGACAAAGTTTTGACAATCTTTCTGGTTAAACAACTTGTAGTTTTTATTTATATTTGGTAAAATAAATGTGTTTACCAGAACGATAAAGCGCGGATTTTTGAATCGTGCAGGAGGATTAAAATCATGTCTTCAGATTATATTATGACAATGCAGCAGGCTCAGATGGAGATGGAATTGTATAAAAAGGTCTTTACGGTAGTAAGACTGTTGGATAAGCGGGAGTTCCGGCTGGAAGAGAACGACAATCCAGGCGGAGACATGGAATTATGCCATTGTTATGATTTCTGGAAGAAGGAAAAGCCATGTAAGAATTGTATTGCTGCCCGGGCATTCGAGGAGAAGTCAGTGCGGACAAAGCTGGAATACCTGGATTCAGATATTTATCAAGTGACAGCGCGTTATGTGGAGATTGACGGACAGCCATACGTTATGGAGCTGCTCAGGAAGATGGATGAGGAATTCTTGGTTGATTTGGAGAATCGTGACCGTTTAATGGAGAAGTTGAGCGGATATAATGAAAAGCTGTATCAAGATGCGCTGACCGGTGTATATAATCGCCGCTATTACGAGGATCGAATCAAGCAGATGACAGCATCTGTCGGGGTCGCCATGATTGATATGGATGATTTTAAAATCTATAATGATACATATGGACACAATGCCGGTGATCTGGCACTTATCACCACAGTGGAAGCAATTCGTCGTTGTATCCGAAAGAACGATACTCTGATCCGTTATGGAGGGGACGAGTTTCTCCTTGTATTGCAGGGAATCAGCGAGACGATGTTCAGAGAAAAGCTTAAGCAGATCCGGACAGAAATTTATAATGCAAATGTTCCGACATATTCAAGGCTTCAGTTATCAGCAAGTATCGGTGGAGTCATGTCTGCAGGAAGAACTGTCGAGGAGACGGTAATGGAAGCGGATAAGTTTATGTATCTTGCGAAGAATCGAAAGAACACAGTCGTTACAGAAAAAGATTTTGCGAATGAGGAAGGTGAGGATGGAACTGCACTTGAAGCATTAAAAGTTAAGCAGCAGATTTTAATCGTGGACGATTCGGAGATGAACCGGGAGATCCTTACAGAGATGCTTCAGGACGATTTCAGGATTTTGGAAGCTGAGAATGGAGAAGAGGCATTGAAGATGCTTAAGCAGTATGGTACGGGCATATCACTGATGTTGCTGGATATTGTGATGCCGGTCATGAATGGCTTCGAGGTCCTTGCGGCTATGGCAAGAGAGCACTGGATGGATGATATCCCGGTCATTATGATTTCCAGTGAAGGATCTGAGGATTATATACGCCGGGCATATGAGATGGGAATCGCAGATTATATCAGACGTCCATTTGACGCGAAAATCGTATATCAAAGAGTATTTAATACCATTAAGCTTTATGCAAAACAGAGAAGACTGATTTCTCTTGTTGCCGACCAGATTTATGAGAAAGAGAAGAATAACCGGATGATGGTCGGAATCTTAAGCCAGATCGTGGAATTTCGTAATGGAGAGAGTGGACCTCATGTACTACACATTCAGACTTTGACGAGATTACTTTTGGAGCGTCTCGTCCAAAAGACGGGGCAGTACGGACTGTCATGGTCTGAGCAGTATATGATCTCTATGGCATCTGCGCTTCATGATATTGGTAAGATAGGAATTGATGAGAAGATTCTGAATAAGCCGGGTAAGCTTACAAAAGAAGAATTTGATATTATGAAGACACATACACTGATTGGAGCCACCATGCTTGAGAACCTTAAGATGTATCAAGGAGAGATACTGTTGGAAGTTGCTTATCAGATTTGTCGCTGGCACCATGAACGTTATGATGGAAAAGGATATCCGGATGGGCTTGTGGGAGAGGAAATTCCAATTTCTGCTCAGGTCGTATCACTGGCGGATGCCTATGATGCGTTGATCAGTGACCGTGTGTACAAGAAAGCTTATTCTCATGAACAGGCTGTGAAGATGATTCTGAATGGAGAATGTGGTGCGTTTAATCCGGTTCTTTTGGAATGTCTGACAGATATACAGGATCATTTGAAAGAAGTTGTGAATTCGGACTTTGTAGATAATTTTGATGCGGAAGATAACATAGAGCTGGCGGGCAGCCATCGTTCAGAAACAGAGAATATTTCTGTGGGGGGGGCAAATCGCTAAAGCACTTGATGGAAGATATTTAATATCAAAGTGATTATTAAAAAGACAGGATAGAGAACTTTTTGTGTAAGTATGGAAGTTCTTTTTCCTGTCTTTTGACTTTTATGAAGTGATTATTTACATTATTTATCAGAATAAACAGTTTTACCGCCACAGATCGTATATTTTACTTTTCCGAAAAGTTCCTGTCCGGTAAACGGGGTATTGCAGGATTTGGAAGCGTAATCGCCAGGTTTCCAGCATTCTTCCGGATCAAAGATAACCAGATCGGCAGCAGCACCTTCTTTGATCTGTCCGTATGGGAGATGGTAAAGCTTTGCCGGATTGACAGTCATTTTTTCCAGAAGCTGTAACAGAGTCAGGTGCCCAGGTCTTACAAGACTTGTGATGCCAAGTGCAAGAGAAGTCTCAAGACCAGTGATTCCGCTTGGTGCTTCTGTAAGAGGTTTATTCTTTTCTTCCATGCTATGTGGAGCATGATCGGTGGCAATGAGGTCAATGGTTCCGTCTGCAAGACCTTCGATGATCTGCTGGCGGTCCTTTGCGGTGCGAAGTGGCGGATTCATTTTGGCCAGCGTTCCGTAAGTCAGAAGTGCCTCATCAGTCAGAGTAAAATGATGCGGTGTTGCTTCTGCGTGAATTTTAGCACCGAGGGCTTTAAAAGTGCGGACCATTTCTACAGAGACACCAGAGCTGATATGCTGGATTACAACATCTGCGCCGGAGCGAAGTGCCAGAAGGCAGTCACGGGCAACCAACGATTCCTCGGCAATGGAAGGGGAACCATAAACGCCAAGCTTTTCAGATATAGCACCGTGATTGATTCCATTATTCTGAATAAAAGAAGGATCTTCCTCATGGAGACTTACAGGTACATCTAATTTTGCGGCATGTTCCATAGCACGGTAACAGAAATCAGCGTCCAGGAGCGGGATTCCGTCATCGGTGAAGCCACATGCACCGGCATTTTTCATAGCCTCCATATCGACAGCTTCTTTTCCTTTCAGAGAGCAGGAAATGGCAGCTGCCTGGAAGATACGGATGTCTTCATTTTTCTCGCGGTCGATCAGATCTTTGAGCACAGGGAGACTGTCAACAACCGGTGAAGTATTTGCCATGCAGATGACACTTGTAAATCCGCCTTTTGCAGCAGCAAGTGCACCGGTATGAAGATCTTCCTTATAAGTAAATCCCGGATCGCGGAAATGTACATGAGTATCAATCAGTCCCGGAGCAACGACAAGTCCTGTGGCGTCCAGGACTTCGGTATCATTTGAAACTTGATCTGTATCAATATTTTTTCCTATTTTTAGAATTGTTCCATTTTCAATCGCAAGATCCATCTTTTCGGAAAGTCCCAAAGCTGGATCAACGACGAGTCCATTTTTTATAATCATAATAATTATTATCCTCCTGTCATGTATGAATTTCGTATCATTCCCGATATATTTTCAAATGTAATAAATGAGTTTACAGGCATCATATGGGGATGTCCTGGCAACATGGAATACCGGGAATATTTCTGTAAATTAGTATAAGGGATAGACAGGGTCCATGTCAAACTTCATGGAAATAATTGCAGTTCATTCCGAAATGTTAAGGATGGAGGATTAATCCTTCATCCTTAATAAATCCTGATTGATTGGATAATGTCCGAAGATACGGGCTGCATCCATAAGTGCAGTCATATTTTCTTCTGGTGTGAACATCGGAGTCTGGCATCCGGATGTCAGCACGAAACCTTTCGGGGAGTCGTAAGCTTTCCGGATACTTTCTCTGGATGCGCGAAGAACATCATAAGGAGTTCCAAGACGCATGACTTCTACAGGAGGGACATTTCCCTGAATGCACATATATGGTCCGAGGACTTCCTTGGCTTCTGCCATATCCTCGACATTGTCCGGACCAAATGTACCGATTCCGGTAGGAATAAGAAGTTCCCATAATTTACGGCTTGTACCACAGATATGAAGACCGCATCCCCCACCCTGGCTTTTGATAAAGTCTACATTCTTTTGGAAAAATGGAAGTGAAAATTTCTCATATTGCTTCACTCGAAGAAGAGAGGTGGAGCTTACCGGATCTGCAAATCCAACTCCTACGCCCATGTCCAGGAGTCTTTGAATGTAACGGTTATTATTTTCTGTAATGATGTCCATCATTTGAAGGACTTTATCCGGTTGTTTTACCATACCTTTCAGAAGATTTTCTGTTCCAACAAGCATTGAGGCAACGGTAAATGGTCCAGTGACAGTCCCGCTCACAGGTACTTTGTCTCCAAGTCTTTCTTTGACCATTTTCAGACCTTTTAAAATAATAGGAAGGCGTCCGTCTTCATCTACATTTATCCGTTTTAATTTGTCTACTTCATCCAGACTTGAAATGGCAGGAGTCTCAAGCTGGGCAATGTTGTAATCAGAATATTTGATTTTTGATCCCATAGCTTCTGCCATGCCGCGCAAGGTTGTGGACAGACCGGCTCCGTCAGAGTGGAACTTATTATAAATATATTCCTCGAGTTCACACATTTTCTCGGCAGAAAAGTAATATTCCGGAAGAGTACAGCCAATCAGGGGAGCCAATGTCTCCCCTGAATCTATGCAGCACATAATCCGGTCTACGTCTTTTCCTTCGTTTAGCAATTTGTTACGTTCAATTGCGGTCAGTTCATCTTTTGGAACTTTCAGACCTTTTAAGTACTGTTCTATCATATTTTTTAATAACCTCACATATTAGTTTGTTGCTTTTTTCGTATCTACACCTTTTGCAAAGAAGATGGACAGGATTGCAAATGCCATCAGGATGAACTGATACCAGCACTGCGTGATTACCTGGAACGGACTGTTCAGATTCTCCATAAGAGCGCAGGCAAATAAAATCTGTGCACCATATGGCAGGATTCCCTGGAAAGCACAGGCAAAGATGTCGAGAAGGGAGGCGGTACGTTTTGGATCCACACCGTATTCTTTACTGATATCTTTTGCAATTGTACTGTCGATCAGGATTGCAACAGTGTTATTGGCTGTTGCAATGTTAGTCAGAGAAGTCATGACAGCGATACCGAGCTCTGCAGTCTGACGGTTCTTGATAACTTTGCTGATTTTCTGAAGAAGCCATTCTAAGCCGCCTTCTTTTTCTACCATTTTAGCAAGCCCACCTGTGATCATAGATAACAGGAAGATTTCGAACATTCCGGAAAAGCCGTTATAAACATTGTTGGCAAGTTCCAGTGCGGAAAAGCTTCCGGTTGCAAGACCGATAGCACCGGAGAACAGGATTCCACCAGTCAGAACTGCGAATACATTGACACCGAGCAGTGATGCAACCAGTACGAAGATGTATGGCAGAACTTTTATAATATTGTAAGAGTACTCCTGTACTGCAGGTAAAGTTTCCGGACGACCGAAAATCAGTAATAAAACAAATGTTACAAGTGCAGCAGGAAGAGCAATCTTAAAGTTGGCACGGAATTTGTCTTTCATCTCTACATCCTGTGTTCGTGTGGCAGCGATGGTTGTATCGGAAATCATGGATAAGTTATCTCCAAACATAGATCCACCGATCGTGGCACCTACCACGAGGAACTGATTGAGTCCACCGGCCTGTGCAAGTCCAAGTGCAATTGGTGTTACAGCAGTAACCGTTCCAACAGAAGTTCCTGTTGAGATGGAAATGAATGCTGATATCACGAAAACACCTGCAGCGATGAACTGTGGAGGAATGAAAGTCATACCCAGATTTACAACGGAGTCAACACCGCCCATTGCGGAAGAAACAGATGTAAATGCTCCGGCAAACAAAAAGACCATACACATGATCATGATATTTTCTTCTCCACAACCGTGAAGGAAAACAGATAATTTGTCATCAAATTTTCCCTTGAACATAGCAAAAGCAACAATAATACCGATAAATGAAGCAATTGGAGTAGGCAGCTGATAGAATGCCATCTCAACACCCATTGCATTCAAGGTAATTCCTGTGGCCAGGTAAACCCCTACAAATACTGCGAAAGGAATGAGAGCCAGACCGTTTGCTTTTTTCTGATTTGGTTCCATTTTATAATTCTCCTTTAAAATAACCTTATTTTGTTGTTGTTTAAAAAAGTAGTCTTGATCAAAACGCGTTTTTCTAATGCAAGGCATATTGTACAGGGAAAAGTAAAAAATATCAAATAGATTTGTATAATAATACTAGATAACATATTGGTGATATTAATAAATATTATATCTAGATATAGGATAAAACTATAATTGAAGGGATGGATGAATAGTATTTGAACAATTAAATGGTGTTGGGGGCAAAACCCCCAACTATGATATAAAGGTAATCGGGATCATTTGGAAAAATCAAGTCTAAATCAGCTCTCCGAGAAATGGGATTTTTTCTTCTTTTGGTACATTTTTCGAGATAACATCACGGACATTCTGCATACGGCGGTCGAGGTCGGCGCTGATTTCGGCACATTCCAGCATCTCATTCTGGAGATAGAGAGCTTTGTCTTCCGGAATATTTTTTTTATAGCGGATCTTGTGTTCCAGACTTGCCCAGAAATCCATGGCTATGGTTCGAAGCTGAACTTCTACAGTAACCATGCGCTTTTCGTCCTGAAGAAAGATTGGCACGCTGATAATCAGATGAAGACTTCGATATCCGCCCGGTTTTGGGTTTTTTATGTAATCCTTTTTTTCAATCAGTGTGATGTCATCCTGATTTAACAGGCAGTCGGCAAGCATGTAGATGTCATCAGGAAAAGAACAGACGACGCGTACTCCGGCAATATCGTGAATATTCTCTTCAATAGAAGAGAGTGTCAGAGGGATTTCTTTCCGGCGGACTTTTTTTATAAGGCTCTCCCAGGATTTGACACGGGATTTGATGTCTTCAATTGGGTTGCGGTCGTATTCCAGAGAATACTGATGATCCAGAACACGGAATTTTGTCTCTACTTCCATAATTGCGCAGGCATAGTAAGAGAGCAGTTTGTCCATTGGTTTTTTGTTCTTCTGTATAAAATCAATAAACTCATCCGACATCAGATTGTTGCGGATGAATTCTTCTTTTCTTTTTTCAATGAGTTTTTCTATAGGTCTCAAAATCTTAGTGCTCCTTTCTTTTATCAATACAGCATACATAATTCAAAAATTATGTATGTAGCTAGCCTCCGGCAGGATTGCAGAGGTGCACAGTAGAAGTATGTCATGCAATTGCATGACGCGCACCTCGCA